>OGPN01000098.1_pt1 | contig 62328 bp, 37 predicted proteins | sample 1552941 | NCBI WGS metagenome assembly OGPN01 (sample SAMEA2580220, study PRJEB22360) | human gut metagenome | biome: human gut; feature: human-associated habitat; material: faeces | place: Denmark | collected 2008/2010
TAAGTGATTGAGAAGTTCGCATTTCGTTCCTTTTCCATCCGTCGTATACTAAATTATACTGTGGGGATTTGCGTACAGGATTATTTGATATATAATCGGTTGCATTATACCATTGTATATTTGAATCTTCCGGAATTTTGAACTGAGGCTGTTCTCTTTCGTAGTCGATATATGCCATCAAATTAAGAACGAGATTTTGATTGGTAGTGGTGTTATTGACGCAATGCATGCCTACCATTGTTTGGCGTTCATCTAATATATAATAGGTAACATCAGTAAATACGCGGTCTTTCCACTCCATTTCATAACGGTATGTAATACGGTTCATGGATGGATTGATATCCCATGGGTAATAAGATGATTCGAAAAGCACATGAGGAACCAATTGGCGATTGCGGTAATATCCTGGCATTACAGAGAAATCGAAACGCATTCCGGCTTTCATATCGGGGATATGCGAGATCCCGGCGTATCGTTTAGAATAAGGCCCCCAAGCTTGCAGTGAGGTGATATCGTGACTATCAGTAAAGCATGATGAAAGGATCGTTGGCTGTCCCAATGCAGATGTTGCTGCCCAAATAACTGTCAGGAACATCAATAATGATTGCTTAGTTTTCATATTAGAATGTAAAATAGTTCATGTAGCAAAGGTATGATTTTTGAAAATTAAGAAAGAAAGAATCCGTTCAATAAAGAAAAGAAAATACTCATAATAGAAATAGTAGATTACTATAATCTTATAAATCCTTCTCGTCTGTTGTTTTTTTATTTGTTAGGAAATAATTTTCATTTATTGAGTGCCAAATATATCTAATAAAAATCTATTGAAAAGCTGTAGCGGTGAATTATACAATTTTTGATAGTCTAATATACATATCTTGTCCATTGAGAAATTTTCATTTTGGTAATTGGTTGAATGCGGTTGTTGTTAATATAGCAACTTTAGTTGGAAAAAGAAGAGATATTTTCATTTTTTGAACAATTAATTTCTTCTTTTTCTTCCAATTTCCCTTTCTTTGCAATGCTTTACAGAGCTTATATTCGCTAATTAATACTATAAGAACATGAAACGAAAATCTTCGGAAACACTATGTGTATTGCCTATATGTAACTCAGTATTCACACGCATGAGTAATAAATACATTTTATTTACTCTATTTGGTTCTTTACTAACCCCACAGGTCAGTGCTGCTGTAACTAACAGGCCGAACATTTTATTCGTTATTTCTGATGATCAGTCTTATCCACATGCATCAGCGTATGGATCTTCTTTAGTAAAAACGCCTGGATTTGATTTGGTTGCTCAAAATGGCTGGTTATTTAATAATGCTTTTGTGACTTCTCCCGGGAGCAGTCCTTCCCGTGCTTCTATACTTACAGGACTTTATCCCTGGCAGATAGAAGAAGCGGGTACGCATGCTTCTTCTTTTCCGGTTGATTATAAGTGCTTTCCAGATTTATTGGAAGAGGCAGGTTATTATATTGGATACACCGGCAAAGGCTGGGGACCTGGAAACTGGAAAATATCAGGGCGCAAGCGTAACCCGGCCGGTCCCGAATATAATAAAATGCGTATCCATCCTCCATATAAGGGGGTCTCTAACATTAATTACTCCCAAAATTTCAAAGAATTTCTTCATGGAAGAGAAGGAAAACAACCTTTTTATTTTTGGGTCGGCACAAATGAACCACATCGCCCTTATGAAAAAGATAGTTGGGAAAAGGCTGGTAAAAGGCTGACTGACGTAGAAGTGCCTCTATTTCTGCCTGATAAACCTGCTATAAGAAAAGATTTATTGGATTATGGTACTGAAATAGAATGGTATGATAGCCAATTATCCCAAATCATTGATATATTGAAGGAAGAGGGTGAATTTGAGAACACTTTAATTATCGTGATGGCTGACAATGGCATGCCTTTCCCTTTGGCTAAAGCTACCTGTTTCGAATATGGTATTCATATCCCGTTAGCGATATGTTGGGCAGATGGAATTAAAAATGGAGGAGTTAGTGACGAACTTGTTAGTGGTGTGGATTTATTTCCGACCATACTTGATGCTGTCGGTATACGATATAAAGAAAAAGTGAGTGGGAATAGTATACTCCCATATCTAAAAAAACAGAAGAAAACCACTGGACGAAATACAATATTTGCAGGAAGAGAACGTCATAGCTCTGCTCGATATAACAACTTAGGATATCCTATGCGTGTATTGAGGACCAAGGATTTCCTTTACATAAGGAACTTCTGTCCTGAAAGATATCCAGCCGGTGATCCTTGCTATATAAATAAGGATGGAAATTTGACACCGATGTATAGTGCTTATTTTGATATCGATCAGGGGCCGGCTTGGAAGTTCATTATTGATGAAAAAGATACTCCTGAAATATATCCCTATTTTCTGAAAGCAGTGGCAAAACGTCCATATGAAGAATTGTATAATATTAGCTCGGATCCTGGTTGCCTTAATAATTTAGTAGGAGACAACAAATGTATGAAAGAACTGGAACATCTTCGTAATAGGATGAATGATACACTCAAGAAGACTGAAGATGCACGTTATTTGAATAGTACTGATCAAGATCAAAACATTTGGGAAACTTATCCACGATTAAACGGAGTAATACGTACCTTTCCGGAACCTTTGTTCTGATAATAGTTTTTAATAATATTTTAAAAGCACCCACGGATATCATGTTGGATTCATTTATATAGCTAAAATGTGCATTATAGCTTATTCTAAAGGATCTTTTTAATTCTTAAATTAGTTTGGGACTAATTTTTCATTAATTGATCTGCTTTTATTATTATAATTTATCCGGTTTCTCTACTTTTGTTTCATTCAGAAGGACAAATATGAAGTTTTCGACAGGACATAACTCAATTAGTAGAAGATAATAATCTTCATAACATGAATAAAAAAGGTAAAAATAGAGATTGTAATAATAAGAATTTTTATTTGGGTATAGTTAAGTTAAAAGGATTGTTTGAAGGATAGCCCTTTTATAAATAATTCTCAGTATCTAAAGACATAAATAAGATTCAACTTAAATCTATATATGATGAATAATAAATTGATTAAAGAAAACTTAGTTCAAGGTATACACTGCTTTATATACCTGTTGATAGGAGTTTTATTAGAATCATGTGGCTCCGACAACACTAAAAATGAGCTTGCTGGAAGTGGGGATAATATTGCTAATCAATATTTGTTATTAGAGCAGAACGGTCTGAATAAAATCACGGTAACCGGTAATGAAAAAGAGTATCGTTTTGTTCTCACAGTAAAAAAAATAGGGGGCAAAATAGACTTTGAATTTGGTGTTAAATTAGAAACATGGACTGAAGAACAGTTGGCTATATATAATGAAAGACAAAAAACTTCATATAAGCTTTTACCATTATCTTTATATTCTTATACTCCCCAAAATATTGTTTTTGATCAAAGTGCCAATCAAGTGGATGTGGAAATAAAATTAGATCCTTCTAAAGTTTTTTCTGAGTTAAAGAAAACAAATGTTCAATATGTCATTGCTTTGAAATTAAAGAGTGATGTATTAAAGGTGAAAGAAAGTGAGAGTGATGTATTACTTAGTCTTTTTATTGATTATCCTAAAGTGAGTTTAGCCTCTTCTAATGCATATCAGGTGAGCGTAAATAAGGACGACACAAATGTAAAGATTATGACTTGTCTTAGCAGTCAACTTAATGATGAAAGTATTCGAAGTTGGTGCGACTTTGATTGTAAACTTAGTCTTCCGAATAATGCAGAAGAATTAGTTGCTGCTTATAACCAGTTGAATAAGACAGATTATGAATTATTGCCACAAAATAGTTATCAATTGGGTGATGAAATACATTATAATGTGGGAGATTCTCAAATGGAGGGAATCATTTCTATCCGCCGAGAAAATTTAGCAGTCAAATATTATCTATTACCATTGCAATTAATTGGTACGGGAAATAACAATGTGATGTATGATGATGCAGTACACTATATGGTTGTTTCTCGGAGTTATCAGAATCCAATTATTGATCAGAGTGCGGCGGATCCGACTGTAATTTTAGCTAATGATGGTTATTTTTATCTTTATGCAACAGGTGGGAATGTACCGGTCTATCGTTCTAAGAATTTGGTAGAGTGGAAGTATATAGGTTCTGCTTTTACGGCTCAAACGCGTCCTAATTGGGAGCCGATGAAGGGGCGTGCTATATGGGCACCTGAGATTCGTTATATCAAAGATAAATATGTATTATATTATTCTTGGGCTATATGGGGGAAGCAAGATGAATGTCATATTGGTGTGGCTACAGCTGAATCTCCTGAAGGACCGTTTATTGATCATGGGTGCCTTATCAATGGGAAAGAGATCGGAGTGCGCAACTCTATAGATCAGTTCTATATTGAAGAGAATGGTAAAAAGTATATGTTTTGGGGCAGTTTTAACGGCATTTATGCTACAGAGTTAACAGATGATGGTTTAGCAGTAAAAAGAAAGACGGATGGCACACCGGTATTGTTGAAAAAGATCTGTGGGGCTAGGTTTGAAGCAACAAATATTTATAAAAGAGGTGATTATTTTTACCTTTTTGCTTCTGTAGGAAGCTGTTGCGATGGTCTTAATAGTACTTACCGGGTGGTTGTCGGACGTTCTAAGGATTTGCTGGGACCTTATGTCAATGATAAAGGTGGCGATATGCTTCAAAATAATTTTAAACTGGTGGTTGATAAGAATAATGTTTGGGTAGGTCCAGGACACAATAGTATTTTAATAAAGGATGATGAGGGTACAGAATGGATGGTTTACCATAGCTATAAGGTTGACGGTATAGATGACGGGCGAGTTGTTTTACTTGACCGTTTACGATGGGATGAGAATGGCTGGCCATATATTAAAGGACTAGAACCCTCTAATTCAGATCTAGTGCCAGTTTTTAAATAACTTTTATGAATTATATATGGAAGTAATTATTCATAGAAATTCAATACTAAATTCTATTTATTAACATTTTAAATCAATGTATTATGAAAATGAAAACAGAAAATCATGGTTGGTTTTTCCTATGGGGATTGCTGACATTGGTTAGTTTTTGCTTCATTGGCTGTAAGGATGATGATGGAGGTGAGAAAGGGGGGACGCCTTTTGATCCAGGTAAGCCAGTGGTAATTTCTGATTTTACTCCCAAAGAGGGAGGTTGGGGATCTCGTTTATTATTGTATGGAGACAATTTTGGCAATGATCCGACTAAAGTACAAGTAACTATTGGCGGAAAAGAAGCGAAGGTGATTACTGTGACGAACGATAATTTATATTGTTTTGTTCCACGTGGTGCTGATGCTGGTAATATTGAAGTTACTGTGCTTGATGGACATGGAGCGGAATTGGCTTATGGAGAAATAGGTGAAAAATTTGTCTATAAGAAAAAAATGTTGGTATCTACTCTTGTAGGAGAAACAGATCCAGAGATATTAGATGATAACAAAAATTTCGATATCATAGATGGACCATGGGGAGCCTGTGGAGGCTTGGAAAAAATGGAATGGTTAGTTTTTGACCCCAATAATAAGGATCATTTATATGTGTGTGGAGGTGCTAAGACACATCGAGTTGTTGATTTTGCTGAACAGACATTAGGTTCTATAAAATTCACAGGAGAAGCATCTGGTACTACTAATATTTTGAGTTTTACAAATGATGGACAATTAATAGTTGTCAGAGATATAGGACAGGATGGTAAAAATGGAATTTTCTTTTATTCATCGGAATCAAATTTTCAGACACAGGTAAAAGCGATACATGCTCGTGGGTGTAGGGCCGCGATTCCTCATCCAATTAATGGAGAAATTTATACTTCTAGGTTTGATAAAGGATGGATTGGACGTTATGATCCTATAACAGGTGATTATAAGATGGATGAGATCCAAATGCCTTATGGATCAATACAATGTTTTATTGCTATTCATCCTACAGGTAACTATATGTATATTATGGTGAGAAATAAGCATGTAATTTATCGTGCAGATTATGATTTTTTAGAAAAGACATTTACGACTCCTTATTTGGTGTGTGGCAAATATGACACAAAAGGAATAACAGATGGTGTTGGAGGCAATGTTCGTCTTAATGAACCTCAACAAGGATGCTTTGTTAAAAATGAAGAGTATAAAGGCCAGAAAGATGAATATGATTTCTATTTCGTAGATAAACAGAATCATTGTGTTCGTACTCTGACTCCTACGGGACGTGTGAAAATATATGCTGGAAGGCCTAATGGTGATGGAACGAAAGGATTTAATGATGGAGATTTACGTAAAGAGGCTCGTTTTAATTACCCTGCTAGTATAGTGTGGGATGAAAAAAGAGAATGTCTTTTGGTAGGAGATTCAAATAATCATCGTATCCGAAAAATAGCTATGGAAGACTAATAATGATAAATGCACTTATGATGAGAAATTTTTTATTAATATATATAATGTTACTTGGATTCTCGGTTCATGCTTTTGCACAGAAAGAGATTGTAGTGACAGGTATCGTAACTGATACAAACAAAGAGCCTTTGATAGGTGTCAATGTATCTATTGCAAATATGCCTGGTTTGGGTGCAATAACAGATATGAATGGTAAGTATTTGCTTAAAATGCCTCCTTATAATAAATTGGTATTTACTTACATTGGATATGAACCAGTGGAAGTGCTGGTGAAGGAGCAACGAACGGTAAATGTAGCTATGGAGGAGGCTAAAGCTACTCTTATTGATGAGGTAGTAGTTACTGGTACCGGTATACAAAAGAAAATAGCTGTGACTGGTGCTGTAACTAATGTAGATGTTGCAGAACTGAAGACGAGTCCCAGTAGTTCTATGGCTGATGCATTGGCAGGAGTTGTCCCTGGAATTCAGGCTATGCAATCTAATGGTCGTCCGGGATCTGTTTCTGAGTTTTGGGTACGAAGTATTTCTACTTTTGGTGCCAGCAATGCAGCATTGGTTTTAGTTGACGGATTTGAACGAGATTTGAATGAGATCAATGTGGAAGATGTGGAATCTTTTACAGTTTTGAAGGATGCTTCGGCTACGGCAATTTATGGGAGTAAAGGTGCTAATGGTGTTATTTTGATAAATACTCGTCGTGGTAAAGAGGGTAAGATTAATATAAATGCTAAAGTTGAAACTTTTTATAGTATGTTTACCCAGCTTCCTGAGTTTGTAGATGGATATACTTATGCTTCTATGGCAAATGAGGCAAAAACGACTCGTAATCAAGAACCTTTATATCAACCAGAAGAATTGGAATTATTTCGTTTGGGTCTTGATCCAGACTTGTATCCAAATGTAGATTGGATGGACCTGATGTTACGGGATGGTGCGTGGAGTACTCGTGCTTCATTGAATATGACTGGTGGTGGTAAAACTGCTCGTTATTATGTCGGTGGTAGTTATCAAGATCAACAAGGTATGTATAAAACGGATAAATCGTTGAAGGATTATAATACCAATGCTAATTTCCGAAAATGGACATATCGTATGAATGTGGATATTGATATAACAAAATCAACCTTATTGAAAGTTGGCGTTTCTGGTTCATTGCGTAAACAGAATGATCCAGGTGTAGGAACTGATGCGATTTGGACAACATTAATGGGATATAATTCTATTATGATGCCAGTAACATATTCAGATGGTAAAGTGTCTTCTTGGACCGCAAAAGAAGGTAATATTAATCCATGGGTCCAAGCTACTATGACTGGATATAATGAGAGTTGGAAGAATAATATTCAAACTAATGTAACGTTAGAGCAAAAGTTGGATTTTATCACGAAAGGACTTAAATTTATAGGACGTTTTGGATATGATACCGAAAACTCTAATTGGATAAAACGAGTAAAGTGGCCAGAATTATATAAAGCGGAACCTTATCGTGATGTAAATGGTGATCTGATTTTTACCCGCCTTTCGGAAGAGAAGAAAATGACGCAAACTTCTGGTTCAAGTGGGAAACGAAATGAGTTCTTTGAATGGGAATTACATTATGGCCGTGGATTTAAGGAACATCATGTAGGAGCGGTGTTGAAATATACACAGTCGGCGAAAGTTGCTACTCAAGGGATTGGTTCAGATCTTAAAAATGGTATCTCTCGGCGTAATCAAGGATTGGCTGGGCGCGCTAATTATAATTGGAAATATCGTTATTTTATTGATTTTAATTTTGGTTATACAGGGTCAGAGAACTTTCATAAAGATAATCGTTTTGGTTTTTTTCCTGCTATTTCCGGTGCATGGAATGTGGCAGAGGAATCCTTCATCAAGGATAATTTGAAATGGATTAACATGTTTAAAATACGTTATTCGTATGGTAAAACAGGTAATGATAATTTGGGAGATACTCGTTTCCCGTATTTGTATAATCTTGAAACACTGTTGAAGAGAAATGATGAAGACGGTAAATTGGTAAACGGCAATATACCTGTTGGGGGCTATCAGTTTGCAGATTTTGGTTATGATAGATATTATGGTGGAATGCGCTATACTTCGGTTGCTTCAACCGATGTGTCATGGGAAGTTGCAACTAAACAAGACTTAGGTCTAGATTTTTCTTTTTTCGATGATAAATTATCGGGCTCTATTGATTATTTCCATGAACGAAGAGAAGGAATTTACATGGAACGTAAATATTTGCCTTGGATTGCTTCATTAGGTACATGGACAGAGTATAAGGATAAGAAAGTAAACGAGAAAGATATCCATCCTTATGCTAATGTCGGAATTGTGGAAGCACGCGGATTTGATGGTAACTTCTCATTTCGTCAGAAAATAGACAAAGTTGATTTAACTATACGTGGTAACATGACCTATAGTAAAAATGAGATTTTAGAACGTGATGAAGAAAACACTGTGTATTGGTATAAAATGCAGGAGGGGCATCGGGTGAATCAAGCTATGGGATTGGTTGCATTAGGTTTATTTAAAGACTATGAAGAAATTCGTAACTGGCCGAAACAATTTGGAGATGTTATGCCTGGTGATATTAAGTATAAAGATATTAATGGAGATGGCGTAATTAACGATAATGACAAGGTGGCAATTGGTGCAACAAAAAGACCAAACTTTACGTATGGTTTCGGTATATCTGCAAGATGGAAAGGTTTGGATGTGAATGTACATTTCCAAGGAGTGGGTAAATCAACTTATTTTATAGACGGCTCCACTGTCTATATGTTCTCTGGTGGCGATGGTTGGGGAAATGTGCTGAAGGAAATGGCCGAAAGCAATCGTTGGATTTTAGGTGTTAATGAAGATCCGAATGCAGAATATCCCCGTTTGACTTATGGGAATAATGAAAATAATAATCGTGCTTCCACATTTTGGCTTAAGAATGGAGCTTATCTTCGTTTAAAAACATTGGATGTCGGCTATACGCTTCCTAAGAGTTTGGTTCGTAAGGCTCACTTAAATACGGTACGCATCTTCTTTACTGGTACTAATTTACTTACTTTCTCTAAATTTAAGCTTTGGGATCCGGAAATGGGAAGTTCTACAGGAAAGTCGTATCCGTTAAATAAGACGCTTTCTTTAGGTGTATCTATTAATTTGTAAAAAAATGTATATGAAAAAATAATAACAATTTTATCCTTTGCTGTGGGATTGACTTCTTTAGTGGGGTGCTCTGATTACTTAGATTCTGATTATCTATTTGATGAAAGAATGAGCATTGAAGATGTTTTCAGCAATCGGGATTACACAAACAGGTGGCTGGCAAGAGGATATTCTTATTTAAGTAATGGTTACTTACAGGATGTTTGTAGTAAGAGAGATTATCCTTTTAACTTTGCCGATGACATGTATTATGGAGATGGTGGTTATGATAAATGGAAGAGTGGGCAATATAGTGAAAGTGGAGTTAATAATTCCAGTAGTGGTATCTGGAAAAATGCCTATTTGGGGATTCGTCAAGTAGCTATATTTTTGAATAATATAGATAAGAATAAAGAATTTACAGAAGAAGAAATTACTGATTTTAAAGGTCAAGCACATTTTTTGAGGGCCTATTATTATTGGTTAATGCTTCGCGCATTCGGACCAGTGCCTATTATTCCGGACGAGGGAGTGGATTACACAAAAGAATATGATGAATTAGCTTACCCGAGAAATTCGTATGATGAATGTGTAGACTATATTACTGGTGAACTTTTGAAAGCGGCAGGACAATTACCATTACAACGTTCAGTACAGGAAGTGCTTCGTCCGACAAGAGGAGCAGCTTTAGCTTTGCGAGCCAAAATACTGTTGTATGCAGCTAGTCCGCTATTTAATGGAAAAACCCCAGAAGTGGTATCTTCAGCTTTGGTGAACAAAGATGGAAAACGTTTGCTTCCTGAAACCTATGACGAGTCTAAATGGGCAAAGGCAGCAGCTGCAGCTAAGGACGTGATGGATTTGAATATTTATGGTATACATGTGGCTTATTTTAATAGTAATACTGGTGATATTGCATATCCAGCAACAATTGTTCCACCACATGATGATGAATTTTCGGACCAATCATGGCCAAATGGATGGAAAAATATTGATCCTTTTCAATCATATCGTGAAATGTTTGATGGAAGTATTATAGTAAGTCAGAATGAGGAGCTAATCTTTACTCGCGGTAAGAATCAAAGCCGTGAAAGTGTGGATATAATGGTCGTTCATCAACTTCCACGTAATGGCGCTGGTGGATATGGCTCACAGGGTATGACTCAGAAGCAATGTGATGCTTACTATATGAATGATGGAACGAATTGTCCGGGTATGAATGATGTGTATAAGGAGTTTGATGGATATAAAGGTCGTTATGATTCCCGTCCAAGAGCAGAGGGGTATGTAGAGGCGAAAGAATTAGCCGATTATCCTGAACTAGGATCATTGGGGATTGGTGTGTCTAAACAATATGTGCAACGTGAGCCTCGTTTTTATGCATCAGTGGGCTATAATGGAAGTACATGGCATTTGTTAAATGCCCTGAATGATAACACTCATGATGAACAGAAAAATATACAAGTATTTTATTATCGTGGTGGCAGTAATGGATATACTAACTCTTCCTATTGGCTTCGTACTGGCATTGGCATTAAAAAATATGTGCACCCGAATGATATTAGCTATACGCAGAAAAATTCGTATGATGTTACTCGCATTGAGCATAAAGCAGATCCGGCTATTCGTTACGCAGAGATATTGTTAATTTATGCAGAAGCGTTGAATGAACTGACGGGTTCGTATGAGGTTTCTTCTTGGGACGGTAGTAAAATGTATTCAGTAAAACGTGACATAACTGAAATGAAGAAGGGTATTCGTCCTATTCGTATTCGTGCAGGATTGCCTGACTATGATAAAGTTAAAGGGCATGAAGCTGCTTATGATAATCCAGATGAATTCCGAATGATGCTAAAACGTGAACGTCAGATTGAATTTTTTGCCGAAGGGCACCGTTATTGGGATTTACGTCGTTGGCTAGATGCACCTGTGGAAGAGACAACCCCTGTGTATGGTTGTAATATGTTAGCATCAAAGGATATGGCTGATCAATTTCATACGCCTGTGATGTGTACGTCGTTACCGACTATTTTTGCTGAAAAAATGTGGCTTTGTCCGATTGATCATACTGAATTGAAACACAATGTGAATCTGGTTCAGAATCCTGGATGGACAAATCCAGAATAACTTTTTAGATATTAATAAAATGAGGAATATATATAATATAATTTGGGGTATAGTGTTAATTGCTTGTAGCACATCCTGTAATAAAGAGTGGGAAGATGAACAATATTTACATATGGCTTCTTTCAAAGCGAGTGTTAATGATCAGGGAGTGACCACGACGTATGTTCGATTTAAGCCAGGTGGAGTGGTAAAATATGATCTTCCGGTTATTATAAGTGGATCTACTATGACTAGTCAATCTCATACAATTCATTTTGCTTTGGATCCTGATACTTTGGAACGGTTAAATATTGAACAATATGGACATCGTAAAGAACTTTATTTCCAACAGCTGCCCAGTAAGTACTATAGTATGCCGGAGTCTGTAGAAATGCCGGCTGGTGAATGTTTGACAACATTGCCGATTGAATTTAAATTAGATGAGACGCTTGATCAGGCAGATAAGTGGGTGTTACCCATACAGATATTGGGTGACCAATCTTATGATTATCAGATAAATCCGCGTAAATACTACCGCAGAGCTATGTTGCGTTTGCTTCCGTTCAATGATTATTCAGGCACGTATGATGCGGCTCAATATCGAATTTTTCTTAAACCTGATGTGAAAAATCCTTTCACTATATCTTCGCAACGAGCGTTTGTGGTAGATGATAGGACAATTTTTATCTATGCGGGTACAAGAAATATAGATTATCTTGATCGTAAACAATACAAAGTGTTTATTCGTTTTCCGGAGAAAGGCACGGATTCGAAATTGTTAGAGGTGTGGTCTGATAATCCAGAAATTGAATTAAAACTTGATGAAAAGAAGGCATGTACCTTTACAATGAATGAAGAGATGGATGAGTTAAAGCCTTATCTGAAGAAGATTTATATTACTCTTTATTTATATTACTCTTTTAAGGACTATACAACTGTCCCTGGTACAAAGCTTGAATACGTGGTAGAAGGTTCATTGGCAATGCAGCGTAATTTGAATACTTTGATTCCTGATGAAGATCAGCAGATTCAGTGGTAAACTGAAGTTTGATTTAGCTCTTATAAATGTTTGGGGGAGATTCTACTTATGTGGTAGGAGGGGCTCCCCCTTTTCTGTTCTAATAAAACTTGTAGGGAGGGAATTGACATCTGTTTAAGTCTTCTTCTTTCTTAACCTAATTATTTACTTCTTTTTTAAAGGAAAGATATGAGAATAAGAATGCTCTTCAATATTTTGTTTATTATAGGGATGACATGCTTGGTGTCATGTAATGATGACAATGAGAAAACATTGGATGAAGGAAAAAATACGGAAAGTGGAAATGTTCAAGAGGGTAGCATGGATCCGATTACTGAGTTTACTGCTGCTGCCACATCAAAAGCTAACGAATTGCATTTGAAATGGAAGAATCCTTCAGATGCAGTATTAGTAGAGATTTCTTATGCTTTAGTAGTAGGTGGTGGGGATACTTCCTTAACTACTAATGTACGTGTATATGGTGAGGAAAATAGCAAATATACACTCCAATTACCAGAATTTGGAATATATCAGATTGGTGCTGTAGCTGTAGATAATTATGGTAAGCGTTCTGAAAAAGTAACGATTTGGGCTACTCCGGCCAAGGAGGATATGATTGATCCAGATATTATAATAGATAATAAATTACCTATTGCTGATCCTTTTGTATTGTACTATGGTGGAAAATATTACGCATATGGTACTCGCGTTAATGGTTTTGAGGTATATATTTCGGAAGATTTGAAGCAATGGAAGCGAAATGAGACCAAGGCGTTGTCTCCTGAAAACTCTTGGGGGACAAGATGGTACTGGGCACCGGAGGTGTATTATGTAAAATCGAAAAAACTGTTCTACATGTTTTATTCGGTCGACGAGCATATTTGTGCGGCTATTTCAACAAGTCCGGAAGGCCCATTTATACAGAGAGAAAAGAAGCCTATTGTGGCAGATGAGAAAGGTATTGATACCTCGTTTTTTGTAGATGATGATGGAACACCTTATCTTTATTATGTACGTTTTACTGATGGTAATGTGATTTGGGTAGCAGAGATGAATGACGACCTGACTAGTATAAAAAAAGAAACATTGACTAAATGTATCAGCGTTACTGATTCATGGGAGAAAAAACAAGCAAAGGTTACTGAAGGCCCTTCATTGTTGAAAAAAGGAAATACTTATTATTTGATATATTCTGCTAATCATTATGAAAGTAAAGATTATGCGGTGGGATATGCTACAGCTAATTCTCCTAAAGGACCTTGGGCTAAGTATAGTGGAAATCCGATTCTCAGGCGGGATAAGGAGGCGGCTAAGTCTGTAGGTCTGGTTGGTACGGGGCATGGGGCGCCATTTGTATGTGCGGATGGAGGTTATAAATATATTTTCCATGCTCATGCAAGTGAAACGAGTGTAGGTCCGCGTACTTCTTACATCAGTGATCTCAATATTTCTGATAAAGGAGTGATTAGTATCACAGGAAAGACTATTGAACCAGTAATGATAAAGTAAGCTTATAAATTAGGAATACTATGAAGAATATCAGATTTAAATTACTATCAAGTGTTTGCTTTCTGTTTTTATTGGTATTATGGGGAGCATGTGGTGGGGGCGAATCGTTTGTTACAGATAAAAAGGAGGATAATAAACAGGATGGACAAGGACAAAAGATTGTATTTCCGGTTATAAATCTTGTGGTGGAAAAGACAGAGAGGGTAAATGAACTACAAGTGAGTTGGACTAATCCTGTCGGAGCTATATCTGTGGAAATTTCTTGTTGGATGGAAGGGAAAGATCCTGTGAATGCAGTGAAGAAAAATATACGTGTTGCTACAGAAAAAGTTAGTACACTATTAATTGTTGTTTCTGAACCGGGGAGTTATATTATAACTGCTGTCGCAGTCGATAATTATGGGAGACGTTCTGATGAGTTGACGGTCATTGCTACCCCGCTTCGTGAAGAGGAGGTGGTGAGAACCCATTTTCTGGAAAGGGCAGATATTCTGATGACTTCATTGATGAATCTTTATTTTGGCAAATCAGCGCGTGACTGTTGGAATACAAAATATCCGCTTGCTACCGGACCGTATTGGAATGGAGATGCTGTTGTTTGGGGGCAGGGAGCGGGTTTTTCAGGTTTTGTTGCTTTGCGCGAGGCTTCTTCCAGAGTGCCTGTTTATCAAAAAAAGTATGCAGATATGACTGACCGTATGTACAACAGTATCAACCGTTTCATTACAACTGACAATAATCTTAAGGCTTATGCAGTTTATCCGCAAAATGGAAATGAGAGATATTATGATGATAATGTCTGGATTGGACTGGATATGGCGGAACTGTATGAACAAACAAAAGAGAAACGTTTTCTTGAGAAGGCAGAAATGGTTTGGGATTATTTGATGGTCGGAAATACTAATTCGTGTGGTGGAGGTATTTTGTGGAGAGAGAAACCTGTTTACAGTAATAAGCATACTTGTTCTACTGCACCAGCAGCGGTGTTGGGATGTAAATTATATCAGATAACAAAAGAACAAAAATATTTGGATAAGGCTAAAGAACTATATGTATGGTTAATACAGTATATGCAAGATCCGGGCGATTATCTTTTCTATGATAATATTACTCCTTCATTGACTATTGGCAAGAGTAAATATAGCTATAATTCCGGTCAGCCGATGCAAGCTGCGTGTTTGTTGTACAATATAACAGGAGAACAACAATATTTGACTGATGCGCAGCAGATTGCCCGCTCAGCTCATAAAAAGTGGTTTACTTTATATGATTCAAAAGAATTGAGAGAAAAGATTTATTGTATCAATGGAGATCATATATGGTTCTATTCTGTATTGTTTCGTGGATTCCTAGAGTTGTATAAGATTGATGGGAGAAGAGAGTATGTAACCGCATTTGAAAAGAGTATGTTGCAAGCTTGGAAATCTGAATGCCGTAATCAGAATACTAATCTGTTGAGTAATAAGTATTTTGTTGGAAAAACAAATACTTCATGGGAGATCCTTCACGAGGGAGCTTTTGTAGAAATATTAGCTCGTTTGGCTATGTTGGAACTTGAAGGTAAATAATAAAAATAGTATATGTGATGAAAAATAATAGTCGAGTATATTATACAGGGACAATATTATTTTATTTGTTCTTAGTCTTAATATTAGGCAATCTTTTTTATAACTGTTCCAATGAGGATGGAGAACCTGTACCGACTATTCAGGAAAGTTTAGGAAATGGAGGAAAAGAAAAATATACTTATGTGTATCAGTTGAATATGGATAATTATAATATGCCGATAGAAGGTAGTATTTCTCCTGAATATGATGACTCTCCTGAAGGCAAAAATATTGGTAATTTGGTTGATGGGGATTGGACAAGTTCTTTCTATACTCCTAATAAATCTGTCTCTATAATTTGGAAGGGAAAAGAGCCGGTTACGGTACGCTATTATTCGATAATGGCAACTGGAAATAAAGAAGGAAACGCACCTGGTGCATGGTCTCTTTATGGGTCGAACGACAATGTAGAATGGACAGAATTAGACAATAGAGTTCGTCAGACATTTGGAAAAGCAGAAAAGAAATTACTGGCATTGAGTAATAATGAAGCATATCAGTATTATAAGTTGACTATTCATTATAATCAAGGGGGCAAGGGATTGGAGATCTTGGAATGGGTGTTGCAAACTAAGCGTACTATTGATATTCCGTCATTAATAAACTTTCCAGCCGGAAGTACTCCTAAGGAGATAGGTAAGCGGTTAGGGCATCTTTTTGCAAAAGGTAAACATAATGGAAAAACGCTAGGTTATGCTGAGACTTTTACTTGGAATGGTGCATTGAAGTATGCAGAAGTGACTAAAGATAGTGAGTTGATGTCACCTTTGAAAGCTGGATTTGAATCTTTCTTTTCTATTGATAAGAATTTTCTGCCTGTCATGAATCATGTTGATCGGAATATGTTTGGCAGTCTTCCGTTGACACTGTATTTGATAACCAAGGATGAACGTTATCGGGAGATGGGAATGCCTTATGCTGACACACAATGGGAAATTCCTGAAAATGCGAAAACTCAAGAAAAGGAATGGGATGCGAAAGGATATAGTTGGCAGACTCGTTTATGGATTGATGATATGTATATGATTACCATTATACAGATGCATGCTTACAGAGCGACAGGTGATATGAAGTATGTCGAACGTGCCGCTAAAGAAATGGCGATGTATCTGGATGAATTACAACGTTCGAACGGACTTTTCTATCATGCACCGGATGTCCCATATTTCTGGGGACGTGGAAACGGATGGATGGCAGCTGGTATGGCGGAGGTGCTTCGTTTTTTGCCGGAATCTAGTCCATATTATTCACGTATCATACAAGGTTTTCAGAGTATGATGGCAAGTTTGAAGAATTATCAGACAGAAGAGGGGATGTGGCGGCAATTGATTGATAAACCAGATTGTTGGATAGAAACGTCAGGTTCGGCAATGTTTGCATACGCATTTATTATGGGAGTGAAATATGGTTGGTTGCCTGTAAAAGAATATGGAGAGGCTGCTCGCAGAGCTTGGTTGGCAATGATTACTTATATTAATTCAGATGCTAAAGTCAGAGAGGTTTGTGTGGGTACCAATAAAAAAAATGATATGCAATATTATTATGACCGAGCACGTAATACAGGTGATTATCATGGCCAAGCTCCATATCTTTGGTGTACTGTTGCTTTATTGGAAGAATAATCAATTTTAATAATTAATGTTATGTGTAAGAAAATACTTTTTTTATTGTGCTTTTTACCTATTCAGTTAGTAATGGCTCAAAGCATTTTAACCAATTTCCCTCAGGGGTATACTCCAGAAGAAGTAGGTAACCGATTGGCATATCGTTTTGTGGAAAAATACAAAATAGGAGATAGGAAGGGGATAGGTTATTCTGATACATTTAATTGGAGTGGTGCTCTTAAGTATGCGGTTGTAACTAAAGATGAGAAGTTATTTAATTTATTGCAAAATAAATTTGATTCATTGTTTACTACTAAAAAGCAAATATTGCCTAAAAAGACTCATGTGGATTGGAATATGTTTGGCAGTCTTCCTTTAGAGTTTTATTGGATAACTAAGGAAAAACGCTATCTGGATATGGGAATGCCTTATGCTAATACACAATGGGAAGTTCCTGAAAATGCGAAAGCTCAAGAAAGGGAATGGGATGCGAAAGGATATAGTTGGCAAACTCGTTTATGGATTGATGATATGTATATGATTACTGTTATACAAACTCAAGCTTATAAGGTGACCGGAGACCGAAAATACATTGATCGTGCAGCCAAAGAAATGGTTCTTTATTTAGATGAGTTGCAACGTCCGAATGGTCTTTTTTATCATGCGCCGGATGTTCCGTTTTATTGGGGACGGGGAAACGGATGGATGGCTGCAGGCATGACAGAGTTGCTCCGGTATTTGCCTAAGGATAATAAAGACCGTTCGCGTATTTTGAAAGGTTATCGGAAGATGATGAAAAGTCTGAAGAGGTATCAAACATCAGATGGCTTGTGGAATCAATTAATCGATCAGCCTGATTGTTGGGCAGAGACATCAGGGGCTGCGATGTTTACTTTTGCATTTATTACAGGAGTTAAGCAAGGGTGGCTAAAAGCAAAAGAATATGGTCCTGTAGCTCGTAAAGCATGGATGGCTTTGGTTTCATATATTAATGAAAAGAATGATGTAAGAGAAGTATGTGTGGGAACGAACAAAAAGAATAGTAAGCAGTATTATTATGACCGTCCACGGCGTGCGGGTGATTATCATGGGCAAGCTCCTTATCTTTGGTGTACGGTTGCTTTGTTGGAATAGCAATTTTGTTTAGAGTCTGTTTAATTTTTCCTCAATAATAATCATATAGTAGCCAATTTAACCATTTCCTCTGCCGAATCGAATGTTAGTTCATAGTTTCGGCAGAGCTTTTTATTATATTCCATCCATGAGGATGTTTTTTCTCCGTTAAATTAGTCTGATACATCTTTTTTTAAGTTTAGTCACTTTAAAGAAAGAAACTATCCGGTTGATACGGAAACTTCATAAGAAAATGATTGCGGCTATTTCTGAACAGGCTCTAATAAACTTGTATATATCTTTACTTATTTCGACAACACTAAAGGTTATTGTCCAAGTGTATATTATGGTGTACTAACCGATTCTTAGTACATTATCAATGACACAGCCTCGATTTCATAATTTTCTAGTTTCATATCTGCTTGGGTCATACAATTAGGGGAAGGTATTGCAATTATATCTTGTTATTATTGTCTGGTAGCGTAGGCAGAGTGTAAATTGTCGTCTTTGTTAGTCTATGAGGGGGAGATAATGTATTACTCTTGAAGTATAGCTCTCGATGTTTTAACTGATCTGGATACACCTATACCTAAATTCTTTGGGGAATAATTAGCTACATTTTGTAGTATGATAAACTAGTTCTTATAATAGTTGTTAGATTTGATCTAAAGAAAGTATTTGATATATCCAAAGGTTGATAGTATACCCTTATCGGACTAAATATTTATTCTATATTTTATTATTATCAATATGGAATGTGATTGAAAGTCGATGGTGGAGATCTTATTTCCTTAGAATAATTTGTTTTTCTGTGAAAAATGGAATATTTTTTTATTTTTTGGTATAATTATGTTAGTAGTAAAATCTTTGTTTGGCTATCTTGCAGTGTTTTTCAAAGGTGTTTCATATGATTATTATATAACAGCTTAAGCGCTTCAGTTTTAAATGAGGGTTTATAAGATTTTGTGTTTTGAGAAGCAATAAAAAGTGTGTTGAAGGGATAACTTTTTATTTTTTATAGTTCTTAAATTTATGCTTATGGAGTAATTGATAAAAAGACAAATGTTGCTTGGCACCTTATGTTTGATGGCGGGGTTACTTCATAACTTACTGGAAAAAAATTCTAATCGTGCAGGTATCATGAAAGGTTATTTGTTGATGATGGATAATTTGAAGAAATACGTGAACAAGGACGGTTTTTGGAATCAGTTGATTACCGAACCGGACTTTTGGACAGAGACATCTGGTTCGGCAATGTTTGCTTATGCCATGGTTGTGGATGTTAACAACCGCTGGTTAAATAAAGATGAGTATGTTTCGGTGGCACGTCGTACATGGCTTGGCTTGTGTACTTATATTAATAATAAGAATGATCTTACTGAAGTTTGTGTTGGAACCGGAAAGAAAAATAGTAAGCAATATTATATGGACCGTCCCCGTATTGTCAGAGATTATTATGGACAGGTATCGATAAGATGGTGTGCTTTTGCATTATTGAATAAATAAAACAATAAAGGGCCGGAACAGATCTAGGAGTTTTTTTATTCATAGTGTATTATTGCTTTTAACATAACATATATCTATTTTGGGAGGGCCTGAAATTATAATGCTTGAATATGAAAAGAGAATTTTGTATTTTTATTGTGTTTTTTTTAGTGTTTCATATACATGCTCAATTAGTATACTACGATGCATCGAATTTTCCATTATTAGGAAGTGCGACAGAGAGTGCTGGGGCACGATATGAAAGGTTTCCAGATTCATTAAAGAATATTTCTCGTGCTCCATTATGGAATTTAAGTCGTAATTCTGCAGGAATGGCAATACGTTTTCGTAGTAATTCCACCACGATAGCAGCTAAATGGGTGGCTCTTTTTAATACCCATATGAATCATATGACCGATACTGGTGCAAAAGGTTTGGATCTTTACTGCCTTCAAAAGAATGGTGATTGGCGTTTTGTCAATAGTGCCCGTCCGAAAGGAAAAACAAATCAGGCCACCATTATAAAAAATATGAATCCTGAAGAAAGAGAATATATGCTTTATTTGCCATTGTATGATGGTCTTATTTCTTTGTCTATAGGAGTTGATTCTTTGGCTACTATCAGTCAGCCGTTAATGGATTATCCAATCCGTAAGAATCCTGTTGTTTTTTATGGAACCAGCATTCTTCAAGGAGGCTGTGCTTCACGTCCAGGAATGGCACATACCAATATTATATCGAGAAGATTGAACCGTGAATGTATCAATTTAGGGTTCAGTGGAAATGCATTTCTAGATTTGGAAGTAGCTAAAGTAATAGCTGAAGTAGAAGCTAGTGTTTTCGTTTTAGACTTTGTGCCTAATGCTTCTGTTACAAAGATGAAAGAACGGATGGAAACATTCTATCGTATCATTCGTGGTAAACATCCGGATACACCAATTATTTTTATAGAGGATCCTATTTTCCCTCATACATTTTATGATGAAAAGGTTGCTAAAGAAGTGCGACGAAAGAATGATACGTTGAAAGAGATATTCAATCATTTAAAGAAAAGAAATGAGAAAAATATCATTCTTATTTCATCAAGGAATATGTTGGGAGAGGATGGAGAGGCTACTGTAGATGGTATTCATTTTACAGACTTAGGTATGATGAGATATGCTGACTTAGTTTGTCCGGTTATAAAGAAGGCAATTAAATGAGATGATGAGACAGGGGGACTATTGTTTGAAATGCCATCGCTATAAAAGCACGTGTGGCGGTATGTAAAAAACAGACCGCAAAAAATTATCCAATAAAAGAAAGATATTGTTCAGAATAATATGAATAAATGCTTATCTAGACTACCTTTGAGTATTTTAGATTAGTTTGGGACTAATTTCTCATTTATTGACCCATATTTAATATCTTGAATAATTCTGTTTTTCTACTTTTGTGTCAAATAATAGGGCTGATAGGACCTCTGTGATGGTAATGATCATTATTATATACTATGAGTTTAGTTTTTTAGATACAGTTGAAAAGGCTGTTTAAAGGATAACACTTTTAATTAATAAAACACACTAAGTATTACTTAAATCTATGTGTAATGAATAACAAATTGATTAAAAAAACATTTTTAGGAATTGGCACAATGTGCTTAATGGTAGGATTATCTCTATTCTTTTCTTGTGAATCAGATGATGCCTCTGGAGGTGGTGAGGGGACAAAACCTTATTTATCATTAAAACAATATGGGGTAAACCGGCTTTCGGTTGCTAATGTAGAAGAGGCAACGTTTTCTTTGACAGTGAAAAGGCATGGTGGAAATCTTGATTCTGAATTTGCTGCAAAATTAGATGTATGGAATGAAGATGAATTAAATGCTTATAATGAAAAAGAAGAAACTTCTTTTGTAATTCTTCCAGAGACATATTATTCGGTGACTCCATCGGAAGTTGTACTTGCATCAGGTGTGAAGGAAGTTAATGTCGATATAAAGGTGAAAGCCTCTCAAATTATATCTGCGATACAGCAAGGAACTCACTATTTGATTCCTTTACGACTAAACAGTGATGTTGTGGAGTTGAGAAAAGGACAATGTGATCTACTACTTCAACTTGTTATCGATTATGCCAATGTCGAAATAGTTAGTCCTGAAATTGTAGAAAAGGTAAACGTGAACGATGTATCTGTAACTACTACGGTAAAAACGATACTTGATTATAAGGTAGATGGTAAGGATCTGGCAAGTAGTTGGGATTTCATCTGCGACCTTAAAGTTCCAGAAAACGCATCTGAATTATTAGAAACTTATAATAAACAATATAGTACTGACTATGAGTTGTTACCGGAAGGTAGTTATAGTTTGGGACAAGTGAAATATGCTATTGGGGATCGTGAGGCGGAAGCTAAACTTACAATCCGGCGGAATGCTATTGAGGTGAAGTACTATTTGTTGCCGTTAATGTTGGATAATCCTTCTACCAGCTCGGTGACTTGTAAGGATAACATTCATTATATAGTAGTGGGTCAGTTCTATACCAATCCGATCATTTCTGATAGAAGTGTAGCCGATCCTACAGTGATTAAAGCTCAAGACGGACGTTTCTATTTGTATGCTACCCAAAATTCGAAAGATTGGATGCCTGTCTATAGCTCTACTGACTTGGTGAATTGGAAATATGAAAAGAATGCTTTTCAAAACGCAACCAAACCTGGATGGGGAGAGAAAGACCATGCTTTTTGGGCACCAGATATGCAATATATTAATGGTAAATATGTTCTTTATTATTCATTTGCTATAATGAATGGTACTGCAAAAAGCCATACATGTGTGGTGACGGCTGATACTCCATTGGGAACTTACACTAGTGCTTATCCCAAGGGGGCTTTCTTGGATAGTAAGAAGCTGCTTTCAAACGAGGAATTTGGAGCAAACTGCATTGATCAGTTTTATTATGAAGAGGATGGACATAAATATTTGTTCTATGGAAGTTTTACGGGAATTTATGTAGTAGAGCTTACGGATGATGGGCTTGCTGTGAAACGTGATGTGGATGGTAATCCTGTCTTGAAAGAGAAGGTGTGTGGTAATGCGTTCGAGGGCACCAATATCTATAAGAAAGGTAATTATTACTACTTGCTTGCTTCTATCGGGAACTGTTGCGCTAGCCAAAATAGTAACTATGAAGTGGTTGTAGGGCGTTCGACAAGTTTGTTAGGCCCGTATGTGGATAAAAAAGGAAAGAGGATGCTTGACAATAGCTGGGAGCCCGTTGTAGATGGTGGTGATAGAACAAAGTGGGTCGGTCCCGGACATAATTCCGTTATTATTAAGGACGATGCGGGTACAGAATGGATGATTTATCATAGTTATTATTACAAGGAAAAAGGAAATAAATCTACGTTCGCAGGACGTCATGGAATGCTCGACCGCTTGCAGTGGACGGACGATGGATGGCCTTATATTAAAAATCATTTGCCTTCTGAGTCTGACTTGATCCCTGTGTTCTATAAATGAGAAAGTAAGAATTATTAATTATTAATTTTAATATATGAAAAAGGAAAAATGTTGGAAAAGTCTGCATGGTTGTCTGTGTGCCGCTGTGCTTGCCTTATTTACATTTGGCTTTGCGTCTTGTAAAGACGATGATCTGAAAGGGGGATTCGACCCGAGCAAACCGATTGTGGTTACTGACTTTATGCCGAAGGAAGGTGGATATGGTAACAACCTGATGGTATATGGCGATAACTTCGGAAATGATATATCAAAGATTAGGGTTACTGTGGGTGGCAAGAAAGCCAATGTCGTTTCGGTAAAGAATGATGTCTTGTATTGTGTGGTACCTAAGGGGGCGTATGGAGATGAAGTGGAAGTTTCCGCTTGTGATGATGAAGGTGAAGAGATTGCTTACGGTGTGGCGGAGTCCAAGTTTACGTACAAAAAACAGTGGTTGGTGACGACGATTGCCGGACAACGTTTTGAGGATTGGAAGGATGCCGTAGAGACGGAAGGCTCTTTTGACAACTGCGGATATATGGAAGGAATCACTTGGTTTGCGTTTGATCCCAAGTCTAAATTTGACATCATGTATATCACTAGTGCTGACAAGGGCCCTGTCCGCAAGGTTAACTTTGCAAATGAGACTGTGGAGTTTTTAAGCCATATCTCCTATTCTACGGAACGTCCTACTACTATCAGCTGGACGCCGGATGAGAAGCAGGATATGATTGTAACCCGTGACTTAAAGTCTGCAGGAAATGTTAATATCGTGTATAGCCGTGTTTCCGGTTTTACAGAAAAAGTAGATTTGGAAAGTACATTGGGTAAATTGGAAGCAGGAAATGCGGCAATGGTTCATCCCGATGGACAATTGTATTATACGGCATATAAAACACAAGAGATCTATCGATATGACTTTGCAACGAAAGAGACGACCACTGTTAGCAAACATGTAAAAACAAATGAGAACCTGCGTTTTGCTCTTCATCCTAGTGGTAAGTATGCTTATATGATGCGTTTGTATTATAAAAATAATAATTCCGGTTATATTGCGCGTCTGGATTATGATGACGAGGCAAAAACATTCGGAATTCCTTATATTGTTGCCGGCAGTGATGGCTCTACTGGATATAAAGATGGTGTGGGGAGTACAGTGCGGATGCAAGGACCCGGTCAGGGCGTTTTTGTGAAAAATCCCGATTATGCCGGTGAGGAAGATGAATATGATTTCTATTTTACGGATGACCTTAATAACTGTGTGCGTGTATTAACACCGGCAGGACGTGTCTATACTTTTGCCGGACGTGGGAACGATATTGCTACTGGCGGGTATGCGGATGGTGCATTGCGTACGGAGGCTCGGTTTGATCGTCCATGGGCAATCGCTTACGATGAGAAGAGAGGATGTTTCTATGTAGGAGAGCGGAATAACAAAGTGATACGTAAAATTGCGTTGGAAGAATAATCAATGATAAACACATGTTTTATGAAAAAATTATTATTTATAGGGATGCTGTTGATAGGTCTTTCCCTGCAAGGATGGTCGCAGGAGAAAACTATTACAGTAACAGGTATTGTGACGGATACTGAGAAAGAACCGCTTATTGGTGTGAACATCTCTGTGCAAGATATGCCGGGGCTCGGTGTCATCACAGATATTAATGGAAGATACCGGATCAATGTGCCGGCGTATAATCGGTTGATCTTTTCGTATGTTGGTTATGAGACGGTAAGCGTGTTGATCAAGGAGCAGACTGTGGTAAACGTCACCATGAAAGAGGCTGCTTCCACCGTTATTGATGAAGTAGTGGTGACCGGGCTCGGCGCACAAAAGAAGATTGCGGTGACCGGTGCTGTGACGAATGTGGATGTGGAAGCCTTGAAGGCTGTACCGTCTACTTCGGTGGTTGATGGACTTGCCGGTGTGGTGCCCGGTGTTATGGCAATGCAGACATCCGGACGTCCGGGTAGTGTATCCGAGTTCTGGATTCGAAGTATTTCTACGTTTGGCGCAAATACGGCGGCTTTGGTACTGGTCGATGGTTTCGAACGTGACATCGATGAAGTCAGTGTGGAAGATATTGAATTTTTCACTGTGTTGAAAGACGCTTCTGCTACAGCAATTTATGGTAGTAAAGGTGCCAATGGTGTGGTTTTGATCAATACACGTCGGGGTAAGGAAGGAAAGATCAATATCAATGCGAAAGCGGAAGGGTTTTACAGTATGCTTACCAAAAGACCGGAGTTCGTGGACGGTTATACGTATGCTTCAATGGCGAATGAAGCAAAAGCGGCGCGCAATCAGGCACCGATTTATTCCGATACGGAGTTGGAGTTGTTCCGCACAGGTTTGGATCCGGATCGTTTCCCGAGTGTGGATTGGATGGATGTAATGATGCGCGACGGTGCGTGGAGTTCACGTGTTTCGTTGAATATGACCGGTGGTGGAAAGACGGCGCGTTATTATGTAGGCGGCAGTTTCCAAGATCAGCAAGGTATGTACAAGTCGGACAAATCTTTAAAGAACTACAAAACAAATGCCAATTATCGAAAATGGACATATCGTATGAACGTCGATATCGATATTACTAAAACAACTTTGTTGAAGGTCGGCATTTCGGGCTCTTTGCGCAAACAGAACGATCCGGGTTCGGGTACAGACAATATATGGACTGTGTTGATGGGGTATAATCCGATCATGATGCCTGTGACCTATTCCGATGGGCGTATTCCGGCATGGTCAGCACAGGATGATAACTTGAATCCGTGGGTTCAGGCCACTATGACCGGATATAATGAAAGCTGGAAAAACAATATCCAGACTAATGTCACTTTGGAACAGAAACTGGATTTCATCACGAAAGGGTTGCGTTTTGTAGGGCGGTTCGGTTACGATACCTACAACTCGAACTGGATTAAACGCTACGAAAGTCCGGAGGTTTGGAAAGCCGACCGTTATCGGCAGGCTGATGGTTCGCTGCTCTTCACGAAAATAAGAGACGAGAAGGTAATGGATAAAAATACCTCTTCCGGTTCGAGTGGTGATCGTAATGAGTTCTTTGAATGGGAATTACACTATAATCGTGCTTTCAAGGCACACCATCCGAGTGCTGTATTGAAATACACCCAATCTTCCAAAGTTTACACACAAGGCATCGGTACCGAGCTGAAAAAGACACTGCCTCGTCGCAATCAAGGTATAGCCGGACGCGTTAACTACAACTGGAATTATCGTTACTTCGTTGACTTCAATTTCGGGTACACCGGATCGGAGAACTTCCATAAGGATTATCGTTTTGGTTTCTTCCCTGCCATCTCCGGTGCATGGAATGTTGCGGAAGAGCCTTTCATCAAGAAACATATGGGGAAAACGGTCAATATGTTTAAGATCCGTTATTCATGGGGTAAAACCGGTAATGACGTTTTAGAGAAGGACCTTCGTTTCCCGTACACTTATGATATTGCGACTTCCGGTTCATTCAATTTCTCGGATATCAATAGCGCAGCTAAGACGTGGGATGGAAGACATTACTCTTCTATCGCTTCTGCCAATGTATCATGGGAGGTCTCTACCAAACAGGATTTGGGTATTGATTTTTCTTTCTTCGATGACAAATTGACTGGTGCGGTTGATTATTTCTTCGAACATCGTGAAGGAATTTATAAAGCGAGGAATTCAATACCTTACGAAGTCGGTATCGAACATACGCCGAAGACGAATGTCGGTATCGTAGAGGCGAAAGGATTCGACGGAAATTTAGCTTTGAAGCAGAAAGTCGGTAAGGTCAATTTTACGTTGCGTGGTAATATTACTTACAGTAAGAATGAAATCATAGAGTATGACGAGGAGAACACGATTTACGAATATAAATTGAAGAGAGGACAGCGTGTGAACCAGGCAACCGGCTATTTGGCTCTGGGGTTGTTCAAAGACTATGATGACATTCGCAACAGCCCGAAACAATCGGGAGATATTATGCCGGGTGATATCAAATATGCGGATATCAATGGTGACGGTCTTATTAATAGTGGTGATATAGTAGTAATTGGTTCCACCACCAAACCGAATCTAGTTTACGGTTTCGGACTTTCTGCAAAATGGAAAGGGCTGGATGTCAATGTGCATTTCCAAGGTGCCGGAAAGTCGTCGTTCTTTATTAAGGGCACCACTGTACACATGTTCAGTGGCGGAGACGGCTGGGGGAATGTGCTAAAAGAAATGGCGGAGAGTAACCGTTGGATACTTGGTGTGAATGAGGACCCGAATGCTGAATATCCGCGCCTGTCATACGGCTCGAATTCGAACAACGAATTACAGTCCAGCTATTGGTTACGCAACGGTTCGTATATACGCTTGAAGACACTTGATATCGGTTATTCTTTCCCGACAGCTTTGGTGAATAAACTTCACTTGAATAAAGTACGTGTTTTCTTTATCGGAACCAATTTGCTTACTTTCTCCAGTTTCAAGTTATGGGATCCGGAGTTAGGAAGCTCGGATGGAAAGAAATACCCGCTAAGCAAAACACTTTCAGTGGGAGTGCAAGTTAATTTATAAACAACAAGGAATTATGAAAAAAATTATTATACATTTATGCTTGGCAGTAGGGTTGGGAACTGTTTTTACCGGCTGTTCCGATTTCTTGGATTCTGATTATCTTTTTGATAAGAAGATATCGATAGAAAAGGTTTTTGCGGATAAAAACTATACCAATGAATGGTTGGCTTATGCTTACGAGTTTCTGAATAACAATGAGATGCAACAGGCATGCAGTAAGAAGACTATTGCATTCAATTTTGCTGATGATATGTACTATGGGGATTATGATTATTCAGGTTGGCGTTGTGGTACATATACAGAGACAGGAAATAAAATTAACCTGAATATATGGGAAAATGCATATAAGGCGATCCGTCAGGTATCTATTTTTCTAAACAATGTGGATATGAATGAGGAACTTTCGGAAGCCGATATTATCGATATGAAAGGACAGGCGCATTTCTTGCGTGCTTATTTCTATTGGATATTGGTTCGCACATTTGGTCCGGTTCCTATTGTACCCGACGAAACGCTTGATTATACAAAAGAGTATGATGAAATCTCTTTATTGCGTAACTCTTATGATGAGTGTGTCGACTATATCGTAGGCGAATGTGTGAAGGCTGCCACAATGTTGCAGGATCGGCGCGACTTGCAGGAGATTGTACGTCCTACCCGTGGTGCTGCGTTAGCGCTTCGTTCGAGAGTGTTGCTGTATGCTGCAAGTCCCCTGTTCAACGGTAAGGCTCCGCAAGAGGTGATTACAGCATTGGTTGATAAAAACGGACGTCAGTTACTTTCGAGTACTTATGACGAGTCAAAATGGGCAAAGGCTGCCGCGGCGGCTAAAGATGTCATGGAACTGAAACGATATCAGCTGTATGTTTCCTATAAGAGAGACTATTCTTCTTTAGCCTATCCGGCAACGATTACACCTCCTGATGACAATGGTGGAACTTTTCATCTCAACGAATGGCCGAATGGTTGGGAAAACATAGACCCGTTTGATTCTTACCGTTCTTTGTTCGATGGTACTGTCAGTATGTATAATAACCCTGAACTGATATTTTCCCGTGGAAAGAATCAAGGTAGTGAGGACATTGAGGTAATGGTGATTCATCAGCTTCCCCGTTCGCAAGGAGGAGGATACAACTGCCACGGTATGACGCAGAAGCAGTGTGATGCATATTATATGAACGATGGTGGTGACTGTCCGGGTATGAACAAGAATTACGCCGGACAAGATGGATATACTGATCCAAGCCGCTATGATACGGGTGATTATCTTACAGATATCGTTCAGGCATCGGAATTGAATAAATATCCTGAATTGGGTAGTAAGGGAGCGGGTGTCTGCAAACAGTATGCGCAACGCGAACCCCGTTTCTATGCGTCCGTGGCGTATAACGGAAGTGTTTGGCACATGCTTAATGCTGATGAAAAGGAAAAAGAAAAAACAGATGTGCAGATTTTCTATTATCGAGATGAACAGGATGGATATAAGCCGGGCACTTATTGGCTGAATACCGGTATCGGAGTGAAGAAATACGTTAATCCTTATGATATTTCGGATGTGGACAAATCATACGACCAAAGTCGTATCGTGTCTAAGGCTGCACCGGACATTCGTTATGCGGAAATCCTGCTGAATTATGCGGAAGCATTGAATGAATTGACGACTCCGTACGAGGTGCCTTCATGGGATGGGGCAAAGGTATATTCCATTGCACGTACGGAGGAGGAATTAAAGAAAGGTATCCAGCCAGTTCGTATTCGTGCCGGATTGCCAGACTATGATGTTTATGGAGACCCGGACAAGTTCCGCATCAAACTGAAACGTGAGCGGCAGATCGAATTTTTTGCCGAAGGACACCGGTATTGGGATTTGCGTCGTTGGGGTGATGCACCAGTCGAAGAGTCGCTTCCTGTGTATGGTTGCAATATTTATGCAACTAAATCAAGTGCCGCGTCTTTCCATACTCCGGTGGAAACCCCATCGTTGAAGAGTAGCTTCTCTACGAAAATGTGGTTCTATCCGATTCACTATTATATCATGAAACGGAATGTATTGATGACTCAAAATCCGGGTTGGACAAATCCGGAATAAAACCAATAGCAGGCAAGAATATGAAAAAGAAATATTTACTTTGGATTGCGATGGCAGCTATCGGCTGCATGTCGTGCAACAATGAGTGGGAGGATGAACAGTTTACTCAGTTGGTCTCTTTTAAGGCTACATTGAATAATGATGGAGTTTCTCCTATTTATGTCCGCTATCAGACGGATGGCGTGAAACGGTATGATGTTCCCGTATTAGTCAGCGGGTCTACTGTAAACTCCCAAGATCGAACGGTGCATATCGGATTAGATCCCGATACATTGGCTTCCTTGAACTTGGAACGGTTTGGAACATATCGTACGGAACTTTACTACAAACAACTTGATCCGCAGTATTATACCATGCCGGAAACAGTGACAGTTCCTGCAGGACAGAGACAGACGTTATTGCCCATCAATTTTACATTAGGTGGAATGGACAATGCCAATCCATTGAATATGGTGGAACAATATGTACTTCCTTTGACTATAAAAGATGATGAATCATACGATTACGAATCTAATATCCACAAGCACTATCGGAAAGCTTTATTGAATGTGATTCCATTCAATGACTATTCGGGTACTTATGATGGTTCCAAATCACTGATTTATTTGGAAGGTCAGAAAGACGCGTTTACTGTGTCCAAACATAAAGCGTATGTGTATAATAACAATACGATATTCTTTTATATGGGGCTTCGAGATGCAAATTACATTGATCGTAAATATTATAAGTTGTTTGTTGAATTTACGGATGAGTATTTTGAAGGTAAGTATAAATTGAAAATTTGGACAGATAATGGAGGAGCAGACGGTAACAATTTTGCGCTTGTGAAAGAAGTGGACCTTGTAGGTGAAACTCGTGAGAAACAACCTCTATATACTATAACTGAAGAAATGGACGCTACGAAACCGTATCTGAAGCATGTCTACTATACACTTTATATAGACTATACTTTTGAAGATTATACTCTTAGTCCGGGTAATCGGCTGAAATATACTGTAAATGGTACTTTGAGCATGCAACGCGATCTGAATACGTTGATTCCAGATATGGATCAACAAATTCAATGGGATTAAGTTGAGTAATACTTGACAAATGATAAAGGGGTTGATCTCAAATAATGTTTTGAATCAACCTCTTTGTGATTATTCTTAATTTAAAAATTTGAAACTAAATTGCTATAACAACATTATTATGAAAAAACGAATGATTTTAAAGAATATTATATACCTGGCTTTATTCTCAACCGTTTTATTAGTTGGTTGCTCGAAAAGTGATGAAAATCCAACTCCCGATGATCCCCAGCCTTCTGGCAAAGGTAAAATAACATTTAACTTGCATACTCCGGGGCATTCCTTACCAAGGCAGTAGGTGTTGGTAACGAAAATGGAGGCACTAATGACAAAATAGCCTTTTATCAATTTAGCAAAGAAGGTAAGTATGAACAAAGGTATGTCTTAAATTATGTGGATGCTTCTGTCGGTGCAAATGGTGATACAAGGTCATATACCGTAGAATTAGCTTCTTCGACTGGAGGAGAAAAGAGGTTTATCATTGTGGAGAGTGAGAATGAGAGCAATTTCCCTAATATGAGTGCAACAAATACAATCGATGAACTACTAAATAGCAAAACTGTTGCCGAAAGTGGTAAGTTGAATCCTCCATTTGTTATGTCTAATGTCAAAACAGATGGTAAGGAGTATGTGACAGTTGCCGATGTAGAATCTTCCAACAATCAGGTTGATGTAAAACTTAAAAGACGTGTAGCTAGATTTGATTTGTTGAATGATCCAACAGAATCGGGATTAGTGATTGATAAGGTATATATTAAGAATAGATACACTCAAGGATTCATAGGTGACGTAAGTGGTAATGCAGGCAATATATCTGCTGATGTTTTGGAAATACCGGCAGCTGATTTAGCTAATGACGGAAAGAGTTTCTATCTTTATCCGACTCAGTTGACTTCAACTCTTGAGCAGAATGAAAAAACAGTTGTATGGGCTACCACTAAACTTGCCAATACCAATACAGAAGGGCCGACTCTTTACCTGAATCTTACTGCTGATATCAATGTGGAGGCCAACTATCTCTATCAGCTTAATACGAAAAAGATAGCCGGTTCTACAGGCTTTGATATCTCAGTAGAAGAATGGAAAGACGGTACTTCAATTGATTGGGTAACGATTGAAGACGGAATTTCTGTAATGGATAACAAAGCTACTATCATTGCTGGTACAGATATTAAAGGGACTTATGTAAAAATTGCAGCTGATGCTACAATGCCATATACTATAAAACGTGTCGTTACAGATTATAGCTCAGCAGCATTGGACGCTGCGTATGACGGAAGTTTGCCTGCATGGCTTACTATTTCTTCATCTACTAAAGATGCAGGTAGCGGTCTTTATCGTCATGAGATTATTTACACGGTGACTGCACATCCTGCGAAGACAACTCAGTTTGCTATCACACATCTTAACGGAGCCGTTTCAGATGAGAACTTGTTGGTAATCGGGTTTGCCAATCCGTATCCAGGCACTCCGCTTCCTTGTCTGTCGTGGGGAGAGAAGCTCTATTCGCCGGTGCACTGTCGTCAGTCCACCTATCTTGTGCATAACACTGTAGATAAGGCTTATTTTTGTGGAACTGAAGGCTACACGTTTAATACTCCTATGCAAGGTAAGTCGGGTAATGAGGGGGCGAAGAATCTTTGTCCCGAGGGCTGGACGGCACTTAACAGTGCAGAGGCAAAAGATTATATTTTGTGGGTAGGAGAGCATCTCAAGTCACGGGTAATGGAGGCTGTATATACTTACTGTTGGTTTGATAAAGACGGCGAGGCAACTAATCTGCGCATATTGGGGGGATACTCCAATAAAACTGCTCCCAATGTGAAAGACTTGGCTTGTTATGGTACGTGGCCAAGTGTGGCTTGGGTGAATATCAATAAAGGGGAAACTCTCTCTATAGATGACAAGACATTCTACGATTATCATAATTGGGATGTGAAGAAGGATTACGGAATTCCCTACAGATGTATCCGTGATAAAGCAGGTTGGGAATAACTGAACGGATTCTCGAAAGGACATATATTCAATGATTAAATTTGTAAGAAATGCTAAAGAATACTTTATTTGTGATTCTTCTAATGATTTCCAGCTTATTCACGGCTTGTGCTGAAGGATATGTAAGTGATGTGCAGAAGGAGGATGACACAAAAGAAATACGTTTCAGTCTGAATATGGAGGGAGGGCTAACGATGTCCTCCACCAGGGCTTCTGTGTCTTTGGACGGAATGAAATGGAAAATATTCTGTTTTGACGATCAATATAATTATCTGTTTGACAAAACAGGAAGTATAGGGGATGCAGCAAATGAAATAAAGGTTTCTGTAATTAAAGGCGTCGTTTATCGATTCCTGTTTTTGTGTACCACTGCTGATAAATTCCCAGAGTTGGCTTCCGGTAAGACTTATTGGGATTTAGAAGCGTATGCTCCTCAATTGCCGTTAGCTGATCCGATGGCGATGCTTGTCAGTAGAGGTAATGAAAAAGATGGTACACTTCGTGTAGCTGCTGCATCTGCATCGGTGCAGGTTACTCTTGCTCCGCGTGCATCCAAGGTTGTTTTGCAAAAGGATCCGGATACTACTTCGGATATTACAGTGAACTCCGTGACTTTTGCGGATGCCGCTTCTTCTGTTCCTTATGCTCATATCGAACCTCAACATTACAGTGAATATGAGAATCTTCCGGTAGTAACCCGAAAGACCTATCAGTGTGTACCCCAAGAGGATGTATGCTATATGCTTCCGGATATGTGTGCCGGAACCTTTGGAGTGAATGCTACGCTGCATATCACTCATCCGATTTCTGGAGAACAGGACGTACGGGTAACGGTACCGGTGGGACTTGCGTTGAATGTAGGCAGTGGAAAGACTTACTATATTGAAATGTCTGCTGATGCAAACGGAAAAGTTGCTGCTACTTGGGCAACACGTGTAGCACCCAAAACACTGAAACTTGCTACGCAAAACTTATGGGGTAAATCGACTTCCGTTGTATTGGATTACTTCAATAGAATTGATGTGGATGTGCTTTGTGCGCAGGAATGTAGTGGGCTATCCGAATCTGATATACAGGCTCAGGGGCTTTACGTGCATACTCACTCCAACAATGGACAAGGAAAATGTAGCATTATATCGCGCTATCCTTTCTCGGGGATTACACCAAACAAGTATGGTGTTTATATCGACTTGGGTGAAGGCATTGTTGTGCTGGTGATGAACTGTCACGGTGCTTACTTCCCTTACGGTCCTTATCAGTTGAATGGTATTGAGTATAAAAATTTTCCTGCTACGGACGATGTCGATTATGTAGTAAAAGTCAATAAAGAAGCCCGTCAAGGCATGGTGGACAAACTGCTGGAGGATTTTAATTCGTCTACCACTCCTTTTGTTTGTCTCTCGGGTGACTTCAATGAACCGTCATGGCTTGACTGGACGGAAGGTGCCTTGACAGCAGGTCTTGCCTCATACGTTGTTCAGTGGCCTACCACTCGTTCTTTGTGGGAAGGCGGTATAAAAGGTGATGCCTACCGGACGATACATCCGGACCCTGTGACGCATCCGGGATTCACGTGGACGCCGCGTCCGAGCGAGAAGGACACCAAAGACCGATTGGATTTGACTCTTTATACCTTGTCTCCCAACACGGAGGTGAAAAGTTGTCAGGTGATAGGAGAGAACACGGAAACGTCGGATATCGTTCTTCCTAATTGGGGACCGTTTGAAAATGTATTCGATCATCGAGGACTACGGACAGAATTTGTCTTTACGAAATGACGGAACGGTGTACCAGAATTAGTGAGTCTCCAGACTGTTAATTATTGAGGTCTCGGGTATTAATACCTGTCGTGTAAGGTATTAATATCCGAGAATTCAGCTATTAATAGCTAACATGCCAATTATTTGTAATGGATAAACCAATGATTAACTAATGTCTTTTTGTCTGTTGCTAGATAACCTTCAAATAGGCAATATATGGCAGTTTGGGACTCAAATTTCATTTATTGACTTGTTTTTAGCATGCCGGACAGGTAGAAAACACTATTTTTGTCCTCATCCGTTTTAGACTTTTAAGATTATATAAACCAATAAATTGTAACGTACGAATATGCACAACATTGCTAAAACCTTTTTCCCGATTTTATTATTACTTTTTGCTGCAGTAGTGACAGCACAGAATGGGAAGAACAATGTCGGAAATGCGCAACGCATCTGGCTTGATTCTGAAATTGGTCATCAGGGCGACTACCAGTGGAAAATGATAAAAGCTGGAGATGCAACAGATCCCGGAGAAAAGATTTCGTTATCCAATTATACAACTGCAAATTGGATGCCGGCCATCGTTCCCGGAACAGTTTTGAATTCTTTGGTGTATAACCAAAAATACCCGGAGCCTTATTATGGAATCAATAATAAGATTGAATCTAAATTGATACCGGATATTTCTGAAACCGGACGTGACTTTTACACCTATTGGTTTCGGACAGATTTTACAGTACCGCAGTCATTCAAGGGAAAGACTGTCTGGTTACAGTTGGATGGTATCAACTACCGGGCAGAAGTATGGGTGAATGGTAACTTGTTGAGCACAATGAATGGTATGTTTATTCAGGACTATATTGATGTTACGGATTTTGTGAAAATCGGAGGAAAAAACGGACTGGCTATAAAGGTCTATCCGGTAGATGTTCCTGGAAGTGCGAAGCCGAAATCCTGGGGAGCAGCCGGGGAATTCCATAACGGTGGAAACGGTAACATTGGTTTGAATACTACCATGTTGATGACAGTAGGTTGGGACTTTACCTTTATGGACGGTATCCGTGACCGTAATACAGGTATATGGAAAAATATTTCCCTCTATGCTACAGGCAGAGTAGCATTACGCCATCCTTTCGTTAAATCTGAATTGAGAAAACCTGATTATGATCAGGCTCGTGAGACTGTATCGGTTGAGATTATCAATCCATCGACCAGTAACCGGGTAATCAGTTGCAAGGTGAAGGGTGAAATTGTGGGTGAAAATATCACTTTCGAAAAGACCTTCCGACTGATGCGTGGAGAAGAAAAAACAGCAACCTTCTCCCCCGAAGAATTCCCGCAACTGGTTATTAACTCTCCAAAACTGTGGTGGCCAGTCAATAAAGGACCACAAAACTTATATGACCTGAAGCTGACAGTATCCGTTGATGGTAAAGAATGTGATTCTGTAAAGACAAGATTCGGTATTCGTGAAATTGTCTCGGATAGAAAAACTCCGGATAAATCACGTGTCTTTTATGTGAACGGCAAACGATTATTTATTCGTGGTACCAACTGGATACCGGAAGCCATGTTGAGAACTTCAGATGAACGTACTTATGCTGAATTGCGGTACTCCCGCCAGTCCGGTGTCAACCTTTTAAGAATGTGGGGAGGCGGTATTGCAGAATCTGATTATTTCTTCCAATTGTGTGATGAATTGGGACTGTTGGTATGGCAAGAATTCTGGATGACCGGTGACACTCGTCATCCGCATGACAAGGCTCTCTATATGAGTAACGTGGAATCTACCGTAAAACGTATTCGTAATCATCCTTCTTTGGCTTATTATGTTGCTTCTAATGAGAGTACAGAAGTTACCGGTACTCCTGAATTACTGAATAAACTGGATGGTACACGTGGATTCCAGATGCAGTCCGAATGTGAAGGAGTGCATGATGGCAGTCCTTACAAACAGGTAAATCCGATGCAGCATTATGAAAATACGGCCTCTCCCAGAGGAAGCCGTGTAGACGGATTTAATCCGGAATACGGTGCACCTACTCTTCCGACTGTGGAAATCCTCCGGGAAATGATGGATGAAAAAGACCTTTGGCCTATTAATAAGGAAGTATGGGATTATCTGGATGGAAATGGTTTCCATCTGATGAGTACTATGTATACAGACTTGGTGAATAACTACGGAAAATCATCATCGATTGATGAGTTTGCACAGAAAGGGCAATTGTTGGGAGCTATTAATTCGAAGAGTATCTGGGAAGTATGGAACTACAATAAGCTGGATTATGGTGATCGTTTCTGTTCCGGACTTTTGTTTTGGTATCATAACTGCTCTATGCCTCAAGTGGCTTCCCGTATGTGGGACTGGTCTCTGGAACCGACAGCATCCCTTTATCATACTGCCAACTCTTTAGAACCATTACATGCACAGTTTGACTATCTTAAGAATACAGTGTCTGTAGTGAATGATTATTATCGTGAATTTAAGAATTATAAAGTGATAGCACAGGTTTACGATATTAACAGCAAGAAAGTATTTGAAGAATCAGCAGTGGTTAATCTGCCTTCGGATGGAGTGGTGAATGATGCGCTGACTATTCGTTTCCCGGAAAACATATCTCAAGTTCACTTTATTAAACTGATTCTGAAAGATGAAAATGGAAAAGATGTTTCTTCCAATTTCTATTGGCGCTCCAATGACAAATATGAAGGAAGCAAGACTTTGACCGGTCCGGCTGCTTCAGGTTTTGAAGATTTGAGTAAACTGAAGCAGGCAAAAGTGAAACTTACCTATAAAGTAAGAGAAGATGATAACAATTACTTTGTAGATATTACTTTGAGAAATACCTCCGGGCAGATTGCTTTCTTTAATCAGTTGCAATTCCTGAATTCAAAGATGAGTCCGATACGTCCGTCGTTCTATACAGATAATTTCTTCTCCCTGATGCCGGGTGAAAAGAAAACGGTAACCATTGAAACCGCAAAAGGAAAGTTGAAAGATGGAGCTGTGTTGGCACTGAAAGGCTGGAATATAAATAAGCAGGAATATAAATTAAAGTAGAAAAGTAAGAATATGAATTGATTCTGCTTTCTTTGTTTCGGTAGATTGTAGAATCAATCATTGATATTATAGAGAAATCATTTAATCATAAAAAAGAAGTGAGATGAAACTTAAGTTTATCATAGGTGTAGTCAGTATATTATCAGCATGTGGATTTACTAATGTACCTTCTTTAGATACTACTCAGGAAGAACAGGATAATAATTGGGTGATTGGTCCGTTCCATCGTCCGGAAGGAGTTAATCCTGTCATATCACCGCAACCGACAGAATTTTATTGTCCGATGCAGAAACAGCAAGTGAAGTGGGAAGAAAGTGATACTTTTAATCCGGCTGCTACTACAAAAGACGGAAAAATTGTTGTGCTTTACCGCGCAGAAGATAATTCGGCTCAAGGCATAGGTAAAAGAACCTCACGTGTTGGTTATGCTGAAAGTAAGGATGGGATTGAGATGAAGAGGATGGCTAGCCCTGTTCTTTTTCCTGCCGAAGATAATTTTAAAGATCAAGATTGGCCGGGGGGCTGCGAAGATCCCCGTGTGGCTATGACCGAAGACGGATTGTATGTGATGCTTTATACGGCATGGAATCGAAAAAAAGCGCGTCTTGCTGTAGCTACTTCCCGAGATCTGAAGAATTGGACAAAGCATGGACTTGCCTTTGATAAGGCATATAACGGTCGATTTAATAATCTTTTCTGCAAGTCAGGTTCTATTCTAACAAAATTGAAAGGAAATCAATTGGTCATTGATAAAGTTGACGGTAAGTATTTGATGTATTGGGGAGAGTATGCGGTATATGCTGCTACTTCTGATAACTTGATTGACTGGTATCCGGTGTTGGATGAGAAGAATGAACTAATGAAAATTATACAACCTCGTAAAGGGCATTTTGATAGTTTGCTGACAGAATGTGGTCCTCCGGCTGTTCGTACCAAACATGGTATTGTTCTTATGTATAATGGTAAGAATAGTGGTAAAATTGGAGATGCTGACTATCCAGCCAATGCTTATTGTGCCGGACAGCTGTTATTGGATGGTGACGATCCTTATAAAGTATTGGATCGTTTGGATAAGCCTTTCTTTGCTCCCGAGGCTTCTTTTGAGAAGAGCGGACAGTACAAAGATGGAACAGTATTTATTGAGGGACTTGTATATCACAAAAGGAAATTATACCTCTATTACGGTTGTGCGGATTCTCGGGTAGCAGTCGCCGTATGTGATGATGTAAAGAAGCTGAAGATAAAATAGTAGATTATAAAACAATGAGAATAAGGCTGAATACATATATTGCTTGTATTGCTATTTTTCTGTGTTCTTCTATAGAATGCATCTATTCGCAAAAATTGAAATGGAATTTTGGTTTATCACGTAGGCAAAGTTCCGAAGTGATACCTCATTCAAAATATTCGTTTCAGACAGCTAAACTTAAAAAGAAGGTTATAGAACCCGGAGAATTGAGTCCGCTTTCCGATTGGGAGTATCAACTATCCAAAGGATGGGAAATGATAGAAGGGTATAAAGTTAGAGCCGCCGAAAAATCAGTAGTTGCGCAAGATTTAGATACAAGCGAATGGTATTCGGCAACAGTTCCAGGTACAGTATTAACTACATTGGTGGATCAGGGTGTGTACCCTGATCCTTACTGGGGACTTAATAATTTATTGATTCCCGATACGCTTTGCCGGATGGACTGGTGGTATCGCAATTCTTTTAATATTCCTCGTAATAAAAAGGGAGAGAAAGTGAAGTTGATTCTGAATGGAATCAATTATAAAGCGGAGATCTGGTTCAATAGGCAATTATTAGGAACGATGACCGGTGCTTTTGAGAGAGGTATTTTTGATATAACTCCTTGGGTGGATTATGATAAAAAGAATCTGTTGGCCATTCGTATTCTTCCGCCTAACAATCCCGGTATTCCTCACGAGGCAAATAGGAAAGAAGGAATTGGTCCCAATGGTGGAGCATTGTGCCTGGATGGTCCTACTTTTATCTCTTCAGAAGGCTGGGATTGGATTCCCGGCATACGCGACCGAAACATGGGTATTTGGCAGGATGTCAGAGTCAAATTTGGAAATGAATTGGAAATTGTTGATACACATGTGATTACGGATTTGCCTTTGCCTGACACTACTTCTGTCAATTTTATCGTTCAGGCGGAGATTTATAATTCTTCTAAAACGACTCGTACTGCTAATTTGCATTTTAATATTGGCGGATTGTCAGCTGTTTATCCGGTCTCTTTGAATGCAAATGAAAAGAGGATGATTAAGCTGACTTCTAATGAGTGTAAAGAACTGCAAATGAAGAATCCACGTCTCTGGTGGCCGAATGGGTATGGAGAACAGTATTTATATGATGCATCTTTAAGTCTGATTTCATCAGGTAAGGACACGCTTGACGTAAAGAAGATGCGTATCGGTATCCGTGAGTTGGAGTATGAATTGTCTGCGTACGAGGATAACTCTCCTATAGTGCGTTTGAACTATAATCCGACTGCTGCTTTGCAAGATGGAAAACCCGCTTTTGATACTGTGAAACGTAAGAAAACAGATAATAAAGTTCGCTATACGAATTACGATGGAGAGTTTGTCCCTTATTTATTAAAACCAATATCTTCACAAGGAATAGAGTTGATAAAAGATTCACTGATGAAAGAATATATGGTTATAAAGGTGAACGGACAACGGATTTTTTGTAAAGGAGGTAACTGGGGAATGGATGATGGTATGAAGCGAGTTTCCCGGGAGCGACTGGAACCTGCCTTGAAGTTGCATAAGAATATGAATTATAACATGATTCGTAACTGGACAGGTGAGAGTACGGAAGAAGTATTTTATGAGCTTTGTGATGAGTACGGAATGTTGGTTATGAATGATTTTTGGCTTTCGACAGATGGGTTTAACCTCAATCCGCTGGATAACTGCCTGTTCGTTAGAAATGTGACCGAAACAGTACGTCGTTTCCGCAATCATCCCTCTATTGCTTTATGGTGTGCACGTAATGAAGGATTTGCGACTAATGAACTTGAGTACATGTTGGCCGCCACTTTAGCTAAAGAGGATGGCAGCAGGCATTATACAGGAAATTCCCGTTCATTGAATAGTTCAGGAAGCGGGCCTTGGCGTTATCAGTTTGATGCAGGCTGGTACTACCGTTCTTTAGCAGGAGGATTCCGATCCGAAGTGGGTACTCCTTCGCTACCTACGGCTGAAACAGTTCGTGAGTTTATGGCGGAAGAGGATACATGGCCCATTAGTGATGTTTGGTATTATCATGACTGGCATAATCATAGATATGGTAGTAAGACTTTTAGTGAGCTTTATAAGGAAGGGATGGATCGTAAATTGGGACCTTCTGATAACTTGGATGATTTCTGCAAGAAAGCACAATTGATTAATTACGAAAGCCATCGGGCTATTTTTGAAGCATGGAATAGTAAGATGTGGAATGATGCTTCCGGGGTGCTATTGTGGATGAGTCATCCTGCATGGCCCAGTATGGTTTGGCAGAATTACAGTTCAAATGGCGAAACTGCCGGTGCCTATTATGGCACTCAAAAGGCGTGCCGTCCTCTTCATATTCAGATGAGTCTTAATAGTCAACATAAAGTGGATATTATTAATACTACGCTGAAAGAATATCGGAATTTGAAAGTGGAAGTCGCGGTTTACGATAAAGAAGGAAAAAAGATACGTTCCTCACAACAGAAGGTAAGTCATGTGACAGCTAATGCACTGACTCCTGTAGCACAATTAGAGGATATAAAAGGTCTTCCTGATTTCAGTTGGGTAAAGCTGGTATTGACAACAAATAATGGAAAGTTGTTGGATGATAATGTCTATTGGCTCAATCAAAAGGAATGGGATGGAAAGGTTTTGACTGATTTACCGGTTGCTTCGGTGAATGTATCTGTGAAGAATTTTGCGAAAAAAGCAAATCATTATGAGGGTAAACTTATTGTGAAAAATCCAGGACAATATCTGGCAGCCGCAATAGCATTGACTTTGAGGAATGCAAAAACAGATGCGCCCATTCGTCCAGCTTATTTTGATGACGGATATTTTTATTTGATGCCCGGCGAATCTAAAGAAATCCGTTTTCAGGTAGATTGTAAAGAAGGTGTTGATAAGATGCTTTTGCGGGTAGATGGATATAATGTTGAATCGAAAGATATATTGTTGAATAAATAAAGATTAGGTATTTATGTATAAGAAGGTATTAATATTATTATTTTTTATTCCTTTTCAGTTGTTGTTTGCTCAAACGAGTATGTTGAAAGATTTCCCGGAGGGCTCTACTCCGGAGGAAATAGGTAAGCGATTGGCCTATCGTTTTCTGACAGAGAAACATGCGCTTCATGTCGGAAAATGGATTGGTTATCCGGAGACTTTCTATTGGAACGGGGCTTTACGGTATGCTTATCTTGCAAAAGATAAAGAACTTCTCAATCGTTTGCAAGATAAGTTTGAACCTCTGTTTACCGAGGAGAAAGCGTTGCAACCTATTATGAATCATGTTGATGTGAATATGTTCGGGAGTTTGCCACTTGAGTTATATCTTGTGACGAAAGATAAGAAATATTGGTATTTAGGATTGCCTTATGCCGATTCTCAATGGAAAGTGCCTGCAAATGCGAAACCGGAGGAAAAGGAATGGGCTGAAAAAGGATATTCCTGGCAAACACGTTTGTGGATTGATGATATGTATATGATTACAATTGTGCAGACTCGTGCTTATAAAGTGACGAAGGATAAAAAATATATTGATCGTGCAGCTAAAGAGATGGTGATGTATCTGGATGAGTTGCAACGTCCGAACGGTCTTTTCTATCATGCACCGGATGTACCTTATTATTGGGGGCGCGGAAATGGCTGGATGGCTGCCGGAATGACGGAATTACTTCAGTGTTTGCCTAAAAATCACAAAGACCGTCCTCGTATTTTGCAGGGCTATCGGACAATGATGGAAAGTCTGAAGAAATATCAGAATCCGGAGGGCTTGTGGAATCAGTTGATTGACCAGTCTGACTGTTGGACTGAAACATCAGGATCGGCTATGTTCACTTTTGCTTTTATCAAGGGAGTTAAGAATGGATGGTTGAATGCTGAAGAATATGCTCCTGCTGCTCGTAAGGCGTGGATAGCTTTAGTCTCATATCTTAATGATAAAAATCAAGTGAGAGAAATTTGCGTGGGTACGAATAAGAAGAACAGTAAACAGTATTATTATGACCGTCCACGCCGCACGGGTGATTATCATGGGCAAGGACCTTATCTGTGGTGTGCTGCCGCTCTAATGGAAAAGTAATTGTTCCGGTATTGAGTAGTAATTGAGGCTTTTGGGAGATATTTCTTTTGATTTGGATAATTTTTTTATTTATAGCTCAATTTCTTTTATTCAATGTGAAGGATGTTCCTTAACTTTGGTTTAACAATTTAGTACAAACGGAATCAGACAGGCTGATTCGCAATCATGTTTTATATGAGTTTGAAATATTTACTTTGTGGGATGGCTTTTGTGGCATGTGCCACTATTGCTGAGGCTTTTAATAATGTGCCGGAATCGATTTCTGCATCTATTTCTTTGAAAGTACCTGGAAATGGGGCGAAACACTATCCATTGACTTTTCAGAAATCGCAGAATAATAATGGCACTTATTATTTGGAGAATTCGGAAAAGATGCCGTTGACTGTGTCTCAAAATATAGTTACTGGTAATGATGGGCTACGTATTAGTGTATCTATCACTGCATTGGAAGATGTCTATTTTAATTACAATCAACAGATGGCAACCGGCTTCCGTCATGATGACTGCCTGTTCTATATGCCGGGGTTCTGGTATCGACGTAATCTACGTTCACCCAAAGAGGCTCCTTCATTCCATACATCAGATAGTTGGATTGTAAGCGAAGACAGGTTAAGTGCACCTCTTACGGGAATTTTCTGTGAGAAGACACAACGTTTTATGACTGTCAACAGACTGGATAAGTTTGTAAACAGCACTTTGGCCACGCATCGGGAAGGTGAGATTATTCTTTCGGATAAGACATCTTTGGGGTATACCGGATTTGAAAATAAAGGTGGTGTTGCTACTCTTTCTTTCGGTTTTCCTTATCGGGAAGCTCCCAAAAGTTATATTCGTAAATTGACATTAGCTCCGGCTGTGACTGCTTATCAGCTTCTGAAAAAAGGAGAAACTATTTTGTTGACCTGGCAAATTGTTGAAGGTGAAGTCAAAGACTATTCTGATTTTGTGCGCCATACCTGGGAATATTGTTATGATACATATTCTCCCAAGCCTGTTGATACTCCCTACTCAATTGAGTATATGAAGCAGACTCTTAGCCAATTCTTTGTAAGTAGTTTTGTTGATAAATATCCATTGGTATATAATTCGGGCATACATCTTAGGATAGACGCATGTACAAGTAATGGGCAGGCAGAGGTCGGTTTTATCGGTCGTGTTCTTCTGAATGCATTCAATGCTTGGGAATATGGCTGGGAATGTAACCGGGAGGATTTGAAGGCTAATAGTACTAAAGTCTTTGATAGTTACCTGAAGAATGGTTTCACAGAGGCAGGCTTTTTCAAGGAATCGGTTAATTTTGATAAGAATTCTGAAGATCCTGTTCATAGCATCCGTCGTCAGTCAGAAGGGCTTTATGCAATCTTCCATTTCCTGGCTTATGAAAAAGAAAAAGGACGTAAACATCCGGAATGGGAACAACGATTGAAGAAAATGCTGGATATGTTTCTGCAATTGCAAAATGCTGACGGCAGTTTTCCACGTAAGTTTCGTGACGATTTCACTATTGTAGATAAAAGTGGGGGAAGCACTCCTTCTGCTACATTGCCTTTGGTGATGGGATATAAGTATTTCAAGGATAAACGTTATTTGGATAGTGCTAAGCGGACTGCAGGTTATCTGGAGAAAGAATTGATTTCTAAAGCAGATTATTTCTCATCTACCCTTGATGCGAATTGTGAAGATAAAGAAGCATCACTTTATGCTGCAACTGCTACTTATTATCTTTCATTGGTTACTAAGGGAGAGGAACATAAACATTATGCTGACCTGACAAAGCAAGCCGCTTATTTCGCCTTATCATGGTATTATTTGTGGGATGTTCCTTTTGCTCCCGGTCAGATGCTGGGTGATATTGGTTTGAAAACACGTGGCTGGGGAAATGTATCAGTAGAAAATAATCATATCGATGTCTTTGTGTTTGAATTTGCCGATGTGCTTCGTTGGCTGTCGAACGAGTATAACGAGTCTCGCTTTTCAGATTTTGCAGAAGTAATTTCAACTTCTATGCGCCAATTATTACCTTATGAAGGGCATATGTGCGGTATTGCAAGGGTAGGTTATTATCCGGAGGTTGTCCAACATACAAGTTGGGATTATGGAAAGAATGGTAAAGGATACTATAATGATATTTTTGCGCCCGGATGGACTGTTGCTTCTTTGTGGGAGCTGTTTACACCAGGGCGTGCAGAGACTTTTATGAAAAAGTAATTATAATAAATTAATTTGTAATGACGTCTAGAAGAGATTTTCTTAAAAAAGCTGGGCTGCTTAGTGCTGCTTTTGCAGTTCCTGCCCTTAATGTGAATGGCGATACCCTACAGTCTAAAATACGTCTGAAGAACACTAAGATTGCGGTGGACGATCGATGGGATGTTATTGTAATCGGTGGTGGACCTGGTGGATGTACCGCTGCAATTTCTGCAGCTAGGGAAGGTGCTAAGACTTTATTGATTGAGGCAATGGGGCAACTTGGTGGTATGGGAACTGCAGGGATGGTTCCGGCATGGTGTCCGTTTTCGGATGGTGAGAAAATCATTTATAGGGGATTGGCGGAAAAGATATTCGAGGCATCAAAAAAAGGAGTGCCTCATGAGAGAAAACAGAAGTTGAACTGGGTGAACATAAATCCCGAATATCTGATGCAGGTTTATGATCAAATGGTCGCTGATTCGGGAGCTCAGGTTCTTTTCTTTTCGAGGGTTGCAGCCGTTGAGATGTCAGCAAATGATACAATAGACGCTATCATTGTGGCAAATAAATCCGGACTTGTCGCATTCAAGGCGAAAGTCTTTATTGATGCAACAGGAGATGGTGATGTGGCTGCATGGGCAGGTGCTTCCTTTAAAAAAGGAGGAGAGGATGGAGTAGTGCAAAGTTCTACTTTATGTTTCTCGTTTGCCAATGTCGATAGCTATCACTATAATCTCATAGGCCCTTCATTACATACGAGTAACAAGAATAGTCCTATTTATGATGTGATTAAGTCCGGAAAATATCCATTGATAGGCAAACATTTCAATAGTAATCTGATTGGTCCGGATGTGGTTCAGTTCAATGCAGGGCATATTGATAATGTTGATTCGACCGATCCATGGGATACTACGCGGGCAATGGCTATCGGTAGGCAGATAGCAGAGCAATATTTGGAAGCACTGAAAGAAGTGCGGCCCAAGGCTTTTGGTAGTGCTTTTGTAGTGAAGACTGCCTCCTTGCTGGGAGTCAGAGATAGCCGTCGGATTGAAGGGGATTATACGTTTACTTTCCAGGACTGGCTGGAACGCAAAACATTTGAAGATGAGATCGGGCGTAACTGTTACTATATTGATGTCCATAAGCCAGGACATAAGGAGACACGTTACAAAAAAGGAGAGTCGCATGGAATCCCTTATCGTTGTCTGACACCCAAAGGATTAAAGAATCTATTGGTGGCTGGTCGTTGTATCTCTACTGATGAAGAGGCTTTTGGCAGTTTGCGGGTAATGCCTCCTTGTCTGGTGACGGGGGAAGCCGCTGGAATGGCTGCTGTGCATGCCATCAAACAGACAAGGAATGACGTTCATAAAATTGATACTGTTTTGTTGCGTAAAAGGTTAAAAGAAGAAGGACAATACTTTTTATAAATGCTTGGAGGAGGTATTTTATAAGATGTATCTCTTGACAAATGCCTTTAAATGTTGTATCTTTATAGTCGAAAAAAGAATCTAAACCTTGTAAATAGCAGATAAAAGAGTATGAAACTAGTGACTTAAATGATATAATATTACAACAAATATAGAGAATATTTCTAGCATACACTAAGAATGGTGGGCTGGATATAAGCAAGAAGGCTGCAAATTTTACAAAATTTGCAGCCTTCTTGTTGTAAAAAATAGAAATAAAAAGCCGGAAATCAGCTTTTGGAGTTTCTAATAAACATGGATACCGTTTATAATAAACTACTCCAAAGTTTATTATAAATATGAGATGCGTTTATGTATGAACCTGTCCATATTTTTGTATACTTCAAAACAAAAGCTTGGAATAGTGCCTGTCGGAGGTAACTATAATAAACAAATTAGAAAGTAATCTAATGATACAAGTTATTCGTTTTATGCAAAATTTAGACGTGAAGTTCCAGTATGAAACGGGCTCCTTTGGTATAGCCGGTATCTAGCGTCAGGCTACCATTCATTTTTGCGGCGATAAGTGAGCAGATTGGTAATCCTAGCCCATCTCCTGTAGTGAGGTCTTTCACTTCCGTGAAAGGCTTGAAGATATTTTCCTGTTGCTCTGCCGGAATACCGATTCCCGTATCCGTCACGATAAACTGATGAGTGTGTGCACCACGTTTCTTGAACTCAAGGCTGATACGTCCTTGTTCGGTGTAGAAGGCTGCATTTTTCAGTAAATAGAGAAGGATACGTTCCAGTTGTTCCTTGTTTGTCTTTACCTGAAGTTTGGGAGCATTAACTGAAGGAGTAACATCTATTTTTATATGCTCCTTAACCTTGTCCATTACATTTTCGCAGAAAGTACCTACGTTGATTTCACCCAATTCATAGAGTTCGGTTAATGAATTCTCTAATGAAGACAGCTCCTGGATATCATCGCTGAATTTCTTTAGAGCAGCGACCTGGCTCTGCATTTGGCTCGCTTCTTGAGGGGCTTTCTGTAAAAGTTCATTCGCAGAAGTAGCTAACGTATTCAAAGTCGGCTCCATCTGTGAAGATATGTTCTGTATGAATTTGGTTTTTAATTCATTATGTTCATTGGCAATCTTCACACTTTTCTTTAATTTGCGGTTGCCGGCGATAAATTTCAGTAATATGGCGGCCAGTATTGCCAGTCCGGCTACGAGGATGACTACAAGAACACACAGGCCTATAATGATGTATTGTTTGGCTGATAGCGTGTCGTCTTTTTCTTGTATAGTCAGTTGGCTTTCGTCATATTTCCTTTTCAGTACATTCAGTTCGTCTTGAGCTGTCAGCGCTTTCACGGAGTCTGTCCAAACGATGTAACTTTCATAGGTGCGTTCCATTAAAGGGGCGTTATTGGCTTTACGGGCAATTCCGATAAGGTTTTTGTAGCAATCACTCACTTTGGCGTAGTCTTTCTTTTCCTTGTATTGATTAATTAGTTTGCGGAAACAGGCATCACCTTGTGTGTTTTGGTTAAATGTATAGTAATAGTTGGCTTTTGTGTACAGTAAAACCTCTGTCAGTGAGTCATTCTTGGCAAGGTTAGCAGTTTCTTCCAGTTTATTCAGCTGTGTTTTTGCCTGAGCTGGATTTTTAAGTGCCGTGTACATCTGCAACCGCTCCTTGTTCACGAGGAAGCGGAGGTCATAAAAGACTTTCTTTTGATTTTGCTCTCCGGCCCATATAAGTTGGTCCATGTCACGACAAAGTTCGAATCCTTCTTTGTAAAAGTTCTCTCTGACGTATAAAGCGTTGGCCTGAACACCACATTCTATTGCCTGTGGATAGTTTTCGCGGGTTGCAAATGCTTCGTATGCCTTTTTGAATAAGTAACGTGCTTTGATGTAATCTTTTTGATTGAGGCTACTTTGTGCTTGTTCTTTTAATTCTGTGGCTCTGTCACGGGGAGTTTGAGCATAAGTCATTATACTCAAACAAAATGTCATTAAAATAGCTATTATCGATTTTCTCATATTAGAATTTATTTATTTGTTACAAATGTAAAACAAATATATGAAAAAAGATAGTGCTGATGATGAAATAATTCTCTTCTGTTTGTATTCATTGTTATTATCCTGCCCAGTTCTCTCTGTCGAGATTCCGATAACTGATAGCCTCTGCCAAATGATTGGGGAGTATTTGTTCTGCTCCTTCCAAATCGGCGATTGTACGGGCAACTTTTAAAATCCGGTCATAGGCTCGGGCAGACAGATTGAGCCGTTCCATAGCATTTTTCAGTAATGCGAGCCCTTTGGCATCCGGTTGAGCATACATTGCAAGCAGTTTGCTGTTCATTTGTGCATTGCAATAAATTCCGGTATATTCGGTGTAGCGTCTTTCCTGCATTTGACGGGCTTTTATCACTCGTTGCCTGATGATATTGCTCGATTCTCCCTGTCTTTGATCGGAAATCTTATCAAAGGGTACAGGTACAATCTCTATCTGAATGTCGATGCGATCTAATAATGGACCGGATATCTTATTCAAGTACTTTTGAACCTGTCCGGGGCTGCATACGCATGCTTTTGTCGGATGGTTATAATATCCGCAGGGACATGGATTCATGGATGCGATCAGCATCAGATTGGCCGGATAACTGATAGTGCTTTTGATGCGGGAAATGGTGATTTGACGGTCCTCCAATGGTTGGCGCAATACTTCTAGCACTCCTCGGTTGAATTCCGGTAACTCATCTAAAAAAAGTACTCCATTATGCGCCAGACTGATTTCTCCGGGTTGTGGAAAACTACCTCCACCAACCATCGCCACTTGGGAAATTGTGTGGTGAGGGTCGCGGAATGGGCGTTGGGAAATCAATGAGGACCCGCGTTTTAGTTGTCCGGCAACTGAATGTATCTTGGTGGTTTCCAGACTTTCACCCAGTGAAAGAGGAGGAAGAATGGAAGGAAGGCGTTTGGCCATCATCGATTTACCGCTACCCGGAGCACCTACCATTATTAAATTATGCCCTCCGGCTGCTGCAACTTCTAGTGCCCTTTTTACATTCTCTTGCCCTTTAACGTCTGCAAAATCCAAGTCGCAGTTCGTCTGTTGTTGATAGAATTCTTCCCGTGTATTAACAACAGTCGGCTCTAATTCGCGTTCATTATTGAAGAATTCGACGACCTCCTTGATATTACTGACTCCGTATACTTTTAATTGATTGACAACGGCAGCTTCCCGTGCGTTTTGTTGGGGGATGATTAGTCCTTCGAAACCATCTTCGCGCGCTTTAATAGCAATGGGAAGTGCACCTTTGATAGGTTGTATACTTCCGTCCAGGCTTAGTTCGCCCATTAACAAATAGCGGGAAAACTTCTCGGAAGAGATTGTTTCATTAGCTCCTAACAATCCGATGGCAAGAGGCAAGTCATAAGCTGAACCCTCTTTACGGATGTCGGCTGGTGCCATATTGACTACTATATTGCTAGTGGGCATTTTATAACCATTCACCAGCAGTGCGGAGATAATACGTTGATGGCTTTCTTTGACCGCAGAATCCGGAAGGCCGACGAGATAGAACATACAGCCGCGCGAGCTGTTGACTTCGATTGTTATGAGTGTTGCATCAATCCCTTGAACAGCCGCTCCGAATACTTTAATTAACACGTTTGATTATTGATTATTTTTTCTTCTTATTGTCTTGTTTTTCCTTTTCTTCAGCAGCAGTGACTACTTCCTCAATTTTCTTCTTCAATTGTTCTCCTTTGAGGTTTTTCGCGAGAATCTTACCGTCTGCCGACAGAAGAATGTTGCTGGGAACTTGCTTGATGGCGTATTGTTTGGCTACTTCGGAATTTAGTCCGCCAAAATCACAGACTTGCTCCCAATTGAGCGTATCACGTTTTATAGCATCCTGCCATTCTTGTTTATCCATATCAAGGGAGATACCGAGCATGGCTATATGTTTGTTCTTCTTATATTTCTGATAGATCTCTTTTAACTCGGTATTGCTTTGGTGATTGGAAATGCTATCTCCCCATGAAGCCCAAAAGTTGATTAACAAGTTCTTTTTCTTGAAATCTTCTGATGACCGGGTAATTTTCTCTCCTTTTATGTTAGGAAGGCTGAAAAACGGAGCATATTTGCCTATCTCTGTCTTTTCGGACAAGGAAATGGCTTCATTCAGTTGCTCGATGTATAGCTTGTCTTGCAGTATTCCTGTCATGACTTCAATTAATTTCTTTATCTTGTTGAAATCAGGAGAGTCTTTCTGCACAAAGTATTTATCCAACAGGTAAAGACTGACAAAAGAAGAATGATGTGCCGTGATGAATTCTTCTGCTTTTTGCTCTAAATCTTTCTCGGATGGGGTAGGCAGGCTATTTAGTTCTTTCTGAAAGTTTGTAAACTCTTCATTATATATATTACCATTGATATCCAGATATTCCGGGTGATTGATATCTCCTTTTATTTTGATCTGATTTCCTTTGTCAAGGAAGATTGGATATTCTGTCTGATTGTCAATAAGTAAAAAGGCAGAAGTAATGGTGTCTATTGAAGCTGTATAAGAGAATTTATCGTTCTTCGCGAAAATGGTATCTATCCGGTCGAATGATTCGTCCATTCCATACAGATAAAGCGTATCTGTGCCCAGGCCTTTGATTTCCCCGGTTATGCTAACCTTCTTTGAAGATTTACCACAACTGCATAGACAAATGATTATGAGGATTAAAATGCTACTCTTTTTCATTGCTTTGATTTCTTTTCTGCGAAAGTACGGTTTTTACAGATAAAAAAAAAGAATTGCCCGTCATTTATAATGACAGGCAATTCTTAATATTTAAAATAGAGTGGTAATTCTCTTATTTAATGATGTTCATGAAATCTGCATTTGTGAAGTATTTTGCAAATTCCAAGTCAGTAGCTGCTTTCTTAGCTAATGACGAATCTTTAGCAACTGCGCTCTTTAAGCTGCTTGTTACCATAGAAGAATTGTTAGTTCTAGCACCTAAAACTGCCATCAGGTAGTCAGTGTAAGCATCCGGTCTTGTTACGTTAGCCAATGTGTTTTTAGCTTTGTTGTAGTCCTTAGCAAGGATTTGAGCCAAAGCAGCACTGTTAGTCTTAGAGTCACCGAATGAGTTAACTGCTCTTTCATATTGACCTTGAGCGATGTACAGGTTACCCATAGATTCGCCAAGTTCTTTTGTTCCGGCAGCTTTACCGAAGTATGCTTCTGCAGCAGTTTTGTCACCCTTCATCAAAGAAACCAAACCTAAGTTCATGTTAACTTCAGGAGTAGCATTAACACTGGCAGCTTTCTTGAAGTAAGATTCAGCTTTGTCAATGTTACCAGCCTGGTAAGCTAATTTACCCAAGTTGTTGTAACCACGGTAATCGTTCGGGAATTGTTTGGTAGCTTGAGTATAGATAGCTTCTTGTTTAGCAGGATCGCTAGTCAGTGTAGCAGCATACAGCAATTCTTCTACATTCAGTTCAGAAGGATTAGAAGAAGCCAGTTTAGTGATTTCTTCGTCAGACTTACCGATGATTTCATAGTTCAAAGTCAAACGAGAACGACGCAACTGAGGAAGAATAGTGTTAGCCAATTCTTTGTATACAGCAGAGATGTTTTTGATTTCGCTTTCTCTTTGAGCAGGGTCTTGATACATTGCAATAACGCGGAGGATCAACTCTTTGTCTTGGATGTTAGATTTAGAAACCAGTTCTTGGAAACCTTCCCAGTCCTGTGCAGTATATTTAGCATCGATCGGAGCGTCGATTTTTGCTTTCTTCAGGTCTTTGCTCAACAGCTTGGTTGTGTTGTTTTCGCGGTTTTCAGCAAGAGTAGTATTCAAGCTTACACCACCATCAGGAGAAGCGTATGCAGAAACTTCGATGTTGCTGATCTTCTTGTTAGCAGCTTCGTTTACGTTAGCTACTTCTTTGTTGAATTCTTTAGCAGTCTTCAACTCGCTGGAACGAATGTTAGCTTGTTGGATCAAGAACATGATGTTAGCATCGTGTTTTTCTTTGATAATACGTTGGAAAGCGTCTTCGCCCAATGCAGGGTTGGCGTTACCTAATGTATTGTTTACTAATTCAGAAGTAGAGATTACACCATCAGCAATTTTCACAGCAGGAATAGTAACTACTTTCTTACCGATAGTAGCTTTGAATTCCAGGTACAATTCAGACTTAGCCATTTCCGGAACATAGTCAAAAGAAGTTTTCATAGTGTAGCTACCGCCCATCTTGTAAGAGATAGTCTGGTCGTTACCTTCCACTTTTTCACCTTGGAAAGTAGCTGGTTGGCCTTTAGCTTCGCCGCCATTCCATTTCAAAACCGGAGTAACTTCTACAACCGCTTTCTTGTTGAAATACTTTTCAGGAAATTTACCATTGATGGTCGCAGGAACTTTACCACCTACTGCCTCCAGCACTTGCGGAGTAACAGTGAAGTAATCAGCTGATAATTCACCCATTTTTTTGCTGCAAGAAGAGAATAATGCAACAACCATTGCCATGAGTAAAGGCAAGTACAACTTCTTAGTCATTTTAGGTATAAATTAAATGTTTGTAATTGAAATATCGTCTATTTGCCAACCTCCTTCTGCTCACACAGAAAAAGTAACGCAAAGATATTAATTCTTAATATAATTATATAGATAAGGGGGCGATTTTATCATAATTTAATGAAACAACTCCTCTTTTTCTTTCCGGTACTTGATATTTCGCGGGTGATGCTCAATAATCTCACTACGAAGCATGTTGCGGTCAATGTGTGTATAGATTTCCGTTGTCGCAATAGATTCATGTCCGAGCATGCATTGAATGGCTCGCAAATTGGCTCCACCTTCCAGTAAATGAGTGGCGAAGGAATGCCGGAAAGTGTGCGGACTGATGTTTTTGGTAATGCCTGCTTTTTCCGCTAATTCTTTTATCATGTGAAAGATCATAATCCGGGAAAGGCCTTTGCCTCTCCGTTGGCTGACGAAAACGAAATCCTCATGCCCTTTTTTTACTTCAATTTGGTTACGGTCTGGTATGTAAAGTTTTATTTCATTAATAGCCCGGGGGGAGATTGGTACGAGTCGTTGTTTGCTTCCTTTTCCTTCTACTTTGATAAAGCCTTCATCAAAATAGAGGTCGGATAGTTTAAGGGTGATAAGTTCTGATACCCGAAGTCCGCAGCTGTATAGTGTTTCTAAAATAGCTCTGTTTCGCTGTCCTTCAGCTTTGCTGCGGTCGACGGCGGAGATAATCCGGTCAATTTCCTCCACAGTCAGTACTTCAGGAAGTTTGAAACCTATTTTAGGGCCTTCTAATAGTTCACTGGGGTCTGCTTCCAGATAGTTTTCGAGGATGAGAAAACGGAAAAATGATTTGATTCCTGATAAGATGCGGGCTTGTGAACGGGGATGAATACCGATGTCATGTAATCCGGCCGCAAAACGTTGAAGATCGGACAGGCATACGTCCAATACGTTAATCCCTTCCAATGTCAGAAAGCTCATCAGTTTGTCCAGATCCGTCAGATAGGCATCCAGCGTATTAAGAGATAAGGACTTTTCCAGTTTGAGATACTGCTGATACTTCCTGATTATCAGCTCTTGTTGTTCCTTCTTATGCTTTTTTTCGTTGATTTCCATTTCTTTTTTCTACCTTTGCACATTCTTTCAGATACAAAGGTATAAAAAAACAGGATTGCGCGATGAAGATACAAATTATTAATGGCCCGAATATTAATCTGTTGGGTAAGCGTGAACCTTCCATTTACGGAAGCGTTACATTTGAAGATTACTTGGCTGATCTTCGCAAAAGATACGTTGACGTGGAGATCGACTATTTTCAATCGAACATCGAGGGAGAAATGATAGACTGCATACAGCAGGTGGGATTTGATGTGGATGGTATAATCTTGAATGCAGGTGCGTATACACATACTTCCATAGCTTTGCAGGATGCTATTCGTTCTGTGACATCTCCGGTGATTGAGGTGCATATTTCCAATGTGCATAGTCGCGAGTCTTTCCGGCACGTATCGATGATTGCTTGTGCTTGTAAAGGAGTGATTTGTGGCTTTGGGCTAAATTCGTACCGTTTGGCTTTGGAGGCTTTATTGGATAGATAATAAATAAGGTAATAATATATAATAGGTAGAAAGACTATGTTATTGAAACAGACTAAGATTGTGGCTTCCATCTCGGATAGACGTTGTGATGTGGATTTTATAAAACAGCTCTTTGAAGCTGGAATGAATGTGGTGCGTATGAATACTGCGCACGCCAGCCGTGAAGGTTTTGAAGCTCTGATTGCAAATGTACGTACCGTGTCCAATCGTATTGCGATTCTAATGGATACGAAAGGACCGGAAGTCCGTACGACTGCCAATGCAGAACCGATTCCATATAAAATAGGTGAGAAAGTAAAGATTGTAGGTAATCCGGAACTTGAAACTACCCGTGAGTGTATTGCTGTTTCATATCCCAATTTTGTACACGATTTGAATATCGGTGGTACGATTTTGATTGACGATGGTGATCTGGAACTGGAAGTCATTGATAAAACCGCTGATTATTTGCTTTGTGAAGTGAAGAACGAAGCTACTTTGGGAAGCCGTAAGAGCGTGAATGTTCCGGGTGTTCGTATCAATCTTCCTTCCTTGACGGAAAAAGACCGTAACAATATCCTTTATGCTATCGAAAAGGATATTGATTTTATCGCTCACTCTTTCGTGCGCAATCGTCAGGATGTACTTGATATTCGTGCGATTCTGGATGCTCATAATAGTGACATTAAGATTATTGCCAAGATTGAAAATCAGGAAGGCGTAGATAATATTGATGAGATACTGGAAGTAGCCGACGGCGTTATGGTTGCCCGTGGTGATTTAGGTATTGAGGTCCCTCAGGAACGCATTCCGGGAATCCAGCGTGTGCTGATTCGTAAATGTATCCTGGCAAAGAAGCCGGTGATCGTTGCTACGCAAATGTTGCATACGATGATTAACAATCCTCGTCCTACTCGTGCGGAAGTTACTGACATTGCCAATGCAATTTATTATCGTACGGACGCTTTGATGTTGAGTGGTGAAACTGCTTATGGTAAGTATCCGGTGGATGCGGTGAAAACAATGACTAAGATTGCGGCTCAGGCTGAAAAAGATAAACTGGAAGAAAATGATATTCGTATCCCGTTGGATGAAAACAGTAATGATGTTACGGCTTTCCTTGCCAAACAGGCTGTAAAAGCTACATCTAAGTTAAAGATACGTGCGATCATTACCGACAGTTATAGCGGACGTACAGCACGCAATCTGGCTGCTTTCCGTGGCAAGTATCCGGTATTGGCTATTTGTTATAAGGAAAAGACGATGCGGCATCTGGCTCTTTCTTATGGTGTGGAAGCGATCTATATGCCGGAACTCGCAAACGGGCAGGAATACTATTTTGCAGCCCTGCGCCGCCTGTTGAAAGAAGGACGTTTGCAGCCAACGGATATGGTAGGCTATTTGAGTAGTGGTAAAGAAGGTACGCAAACTTCCTTCCTCGAAATAAATGTGGTGGAGGATGCGTTGAAGCATGCGGAAGATACCGTATTGCCTAATAATAACCGTTATCTGTAAAAAGAACAGGCTGTATGCAAGAGACTGAATCTATTGACGAATATATTCTGCAACATATTGATCCCGAAAGCGATTATTTGAAAGCGCTGTATCGGGATACGCACGTAAAATTGCTTCGTCCCCGTATGGCTTCCGGGCATTTGCAGGGGCGGATGTTGAAGATGTTTGTGAAGATGATTCGGCCTCGGCAGATACTGGAGATCGGGACGTATAGCGGATATTCCGCTCTTTGTCTGGCAGAAGGTTTGTCGGAGGGCGGAATGTTGCATACCTTTGAAATAAATGATGAACAAGAGGACTTTACCCGTCCGTGGCTTGAAAAATCGCCATTTGCAGATAAAATCCGTTTCTATATAGGTGATGCCTTGGAACTTGTTCCCGATTTGGGCGTTACGTTTGATCTGGCTTTTATTGACGGTGATAAACGTAAATATATTGAGTATTACGAAATGACGTTGGCTCATCTTTCCGAAGGAGGATACATGATAGCTGACAATACGCTGTGGGATGGTCATGTGCTGGAACAACCCCGTAATACGGATGCCCAGACAATCGGCATTAAGGCTTTTAATGATCTTGTAGCCAAAGATGAACGGGTGGAGAAAGTAATATTACCCTTACGTGATGGGTTAACGATTATAAGAAAAAAGTAAAGGAGTAGATTTATGGAAACAACTAGACAGAATAAGATATCCCGCTTGTTGCAGAAAGAACTGAGTGAGATATTCCTGTTGCAGACAAAGGCGATGCATGGGACGTTGGTATCGGTTAGTGCTGTGCGCATTAGTCCGGATATGAGTATTGCCCGTGTTTATCTCAGTGTTTTTCCTTCTGAGAAAGCAGAAGAAATGGTGAAGAATATCAATGATAATATGAAATCCATTCGTTATGAACTGGGTACTCGTGTTCGTTATCAGCTACGTATTATCCCTGAACTGAAGTTCTTTGTGGATGATTCGTTGGATTATATCGAGAAGATTGACTCATTGCTGAAATGAAATAATTCATTGCAGAGGTGAATTTCCCCTTCTATATAGCCCGGCGTTATCTTTTTTCGAAAAAGAAACATAATGCTATTAATATCATATCCGGCATTTCTGTGTGCGGAGTGGCCCTTGCTACATTGGCGTTGATCTGTACACTCTCTGTTTTTAACGGCTTTCAGGATATGGTGGCCAGCTTTTTCACCGCTTTCGATCCGCAGTTGAAAATTGTGGTTCGTGAAGGGAAGGTTTTTGACGGGCAAGATGAACGGATTCGCGCTGTTTGTGCGCTTCCCGAAGTGGCTGTATCTACAGAAACGCTCGAAGAGAATGCAATGGTACAGTATAAAGACCGTCAGACTATGGCTGTTTTGAAGGGTGTAGAAGATAACTTTGAGGAATTGACCGAGATTGACAGTATACTTTATGGAGCCGGTGAGTTTCTCTTGCATGATTCGATTGTGAATTACGGGATTATGGGAGTGGAACTCGTGGCCACTTTAGGTACAGGATTGGAATTTGTCGATCCGCTTCAGGTTTATCTTCCCAAACGGAATGCCAAAGTAAATATGGCAAATCCCGGTGCTTCCTTTAAACGTGACTATCTTTATTCTCCCGGAGTGGTGTTTGTCGTGAATCAACAGCTGTATGATGGTAAATATATTCTTACCTCTCTTGATTTTATCCGACAACTGCTGGATTATACCACGGAGGTTTCTGCGATAGAGCTGAAATTAAAATCCGGTGCAAACGTCTCATCTGTACAATCTAAGATCGAAAAAATGTTGGGAGATGATTTTGTTGTTCAGGACCGTTATCAGCAGCAGGCGGATGTGTTCCGTATTATGGAAATTGAGAAACTGATCTCCTATCTATTTTTGACTTTTATCCTTATGATTGCCTGTTTTAATGTGATCGGTTCTCTTTCTATGCTGATACTGGATAAAAAAGATGATGTTGTAACATTACGCAGTCTGGGGGCTAATGATAAACTTATTTCCCGGATATTCTTATTTGAGGGACGTCTTATTTCTCTTTTTGGTGCTATCTCCGGTATTATTCTCGGATTAATTTTATGTTTTGTCCAGCAGAAATTTGGCGTAATTTCGCTAGGTGGAGGCGGTGGTACTTTTATCGTGGACGCCTACCCTGTCAGTGTTCATGCGTGGGATGTTGTGCTTGTCTTCATAACCGTTCTGACTGTCGGATTCCTTTCTGTGTGGTATCCGGTACGCTATTTGAGTAAAAGACTTTTATAGTCGGATGCGGAACTTCTCTTGTGGAAACTTTCCTATATTTGAAAACTTTTAAAGCCTTATTATTTTTGTAATTGATGATATACTTGTATATTTGGCTCGATTTTGTTAATTGAAAAAGTAATTTGTACAACAGCTGAAGAATTTAATAGGGAAGTTAAGGCAGACATGATGCCATTCGTATTTAAAGAAGAAGGCTACCTCTATCCGATTCAGCAGGAATATTTGAACAAGAATCCGAAATTGGTACAGAATCCTAATTGGTAATTGAGTTGCCATAAATAGACATATACATATCACACTTTCCCTTAATTCCCTTATATAGGGGAAGTGTGATTTACTATACAAAACACAAAAAACTGATATATAAATGATAAAAAATTATTTCCTGCTAGGAAGCTTATTATGTAGTATGGGTGCCTTTTCTCAGTCTACCGTATGGAAACATACCGGATGGGAAGCTCGCATTTCAGACAAGGGCTATTTGGAACAGATTATCTTCAAGGATAAGAAAGGTAATGACACCATTCCTTTCTTTCGTTCTGGGCAAGGTAACTGTGGTCCTTCTTTTTATGCTGAAATCAGTGGTAAAGAAATTACCGCAGCTTGGATACCTGACGGATATCTTTCTTATCGGAGTACGATAGACCAGGTGGAGTGCCGTCTAACGTATCAGTCATGGAAAGGGCAGCCGGCTTTGAAAGTTACTCTTGAAAACAAAGGGAATGTACCTTTTCAACCGACAAAGGCGGGACTGAAATTGGGAATCGATACTTATATGGATAAGTATCCGGACTGGTTTGGAAAATATTTCCCAACGCTGATGCGCAATGAAAAGACGCATTTCTACGGTTATCTGCAAACCCCTGCAGGACATGCTTTGGGAATTGTATCGCCACAGCCTGTAGCTTCATGGAGTGTGGCTTACAATTTGGGTTATCAAGATCCACCTCCACATTGGTTTATGGGGCACCGGATAGAGTCATTAAATCTGGATTTGATGAATGCATTACCTTTGCCCGAACGCAATCCACAAGATTTGTGGATGCTGAAACAAGGGGAGATCAAGAGCTGGACTATTGTGCTCATGGATATAAATCCGTTGGGGGAATTTGAACACGTTATACATAAGGCGACTGGCATACCGATGATCTCTATTGATCGGACGACTTATGTTCCGGGAGAAACCGCATCTTTTGAAGTTCTGTCTGGTTCTAAAGATATCAAAGTGTTGGATGATAAAGGGCAGGAGTTGAAGGTCAATATCCGGACACAGGGAGAAGGAGTAAAGCAAGTGTCGTGTGTACTGCCGGATGTCGGGTTGTATACAGTACGTGTCAGGGACAATGGAAAAGAAACAGAAGGTATTCTTTCAGTACATCATGACTGGAAATGGACTATGGAACAGGCACGTCGGAATGCTTTGAAATATCACCAGAAAGTTACTTCACACATAGAAAGTTGGTATGGCTTCCATTCTTCTTTTATTGCTGCACAATATTTTCCGGATGAACAACTGGATAAAGCTTTACGTGATCGCTTTGATTATTTATTCGGCTTGTTACATGATCAACAAAAGATGGAGCCTAAGTACCACGCTTCACGCATACAGAATACTTCGGGGACAATAGGTTTGTTAGTAGACAAATATCAAGCTTATGGTGATATAGCCGACTTACAGAAGGCTTCTCGTTTGGCAGACTGGTTGATGAACAATTGGCAACGTGAAGATGGTGCCTATGTCAATCATCATATTATTTATACCAGCGTTATCTATGTAGCGAAAAGTATGCTGGAACTTACTTTGGTCGAACGTGAGTTAGGCAAGAAGAATACTGTATGGGCAGAGGCGGCGGAGCGCCATTATCAATCTGCCAAACGTGCTATCGACCAGTTGGTTGCTTCACAAGGTGACTTTGAAACAGAAGGAGAACTTACTTTTGAGGATGGAATGATTTCCTGTTCTGCACTTCAGATTGGAATGCTGGGATTGATGCAGAAAGACGAAAAGGTGCGTAAGCATTATACAGACGCTATGTTACAAATTCTGGAGAGTCATGACTGTCTTACCCAACTGCGAGTCCCCGATGCCCGCCGGAGGGGTGGAACCATGCGTTATTGGGAAGCACAATATGACGTGCAGATGTTGCCGAATATGTTCAACTCTCCTCACGGTTGGAGCGGCTGGCGTGGTTACGCTACCTATTATGCTTATCTGCTGACAGGTGAAGAACGCTGGTTGAAAGAAACTTATAATGCGATGGGAGCTTTTTCTCATCTGATTGATTATCGTACAGGAAATCTTCGCTGGGCATTTGTTGTAGATCCGTATCTGAAAGTAAAACAGGCTTGCAGTGCTGATACACATGTGACACAAGATTCATTGAGTTTTGGAAATCCACATCCTGAACTCTATGATACACGCGAATTTATTATAGGTGAACAATATGTGAATATGGTTAGTGATTGGCAGACAATTAATACACAGGATAACGATGTGCACGAAGTATTCAAGTGTATTGCTGAATCTATGCTTACTAACGCCTTTATTGTAGAACGTCCGGATGGTTCGGTTGTCGGATACAACTGTACTATTGAAAAGCAAGGAAATAAACTGAAGGTCAAAGCAAATGAGAGGCAAATAACTAATCTTCATTGTAACTTGAAGCATCCATTCACAGTCGTGTTTGATAAAGTAGATAAGGTGCTGGAGGCAAATTATTTGGGTTGGGCATTTGGAACGGATATCTATCAATAGAATAAAAGGATATATTTTATGAATTTCAAATTCCATATGGCGGTAGGGGAATTACTCTGCTCATCTCAAGAGAGTTCGTACATAGTTTGATCGGCAGAATGGCTGAATTATGGTGGATAATAAATAAAGGCGTAGAAAGAGAACCAGTTCTCACTCTACGCCTTTGTTATTAGATAAATTATGAATTTACTTCACTTCCCAAGTATCATTAGTCATCAACAGCTCTTGGAAATTGTGGTATTTCTTTTTGCCTTTGATTTCTTCGATTTGTTCTGTAACTGCATCATTGTAGGTCGGAGCATCTACATCGCGGATTACACCGAGTGCAATCGGGAAGTCGGGACCTTCCATCAAGGCCAGTTTCAGTTGAAGTGTATTGTCCTGGCAGTGTGCATCGTGGATAAGAATATCTTTTTCTGTGATACCGTTTTCACCGAGTTTCACTACTTTCAGTCCGAAACCTTCCTGCATTAATCCGAATTCTTTGTTTTCACCGAACAACATCGGTTTACCATGTTCCAGATAGATCGCGTTCTTGGCACGTCCTTCTTTGGTTGCAACGCTGGCATGAGTTCCGTCGTTGAAAATAACACAGTTTTGTAGAACTTCGACAACCGAAGCACCTTTATGAGTGGCTGCTGCTTTCAATACTTCTACGGAAGCGGCACCGTCTACAGCGATACAGCGTGCAAAGAAACGTCCACGGGCACCGAAGCAGAGTTCAGCTGGGTGGAAC
>OGPN01000106.1_pt1 | contig 60892 bp, 88 predicted proteins | sample 1552941 | NCBI WGS metagenome assembly OGPN01 (sample SAMEA2580220, study PRJEB22360) | human gut metagenome | biome: human gut; feature: human-associated habitat; material: faeces | place: Denmark | collected 2008/2010
GCCAGGTGACCGGCTCACCTTTTTCGTTCTGCTCATTACAGAAAAAATAACGTTCTCCACCGACCTCTGTCAGATCGATTTCCCAGAGCACCACGCTGGCCGACTGCTCCGCACGGGTGCATTCATTCAGTGTTTCCTGCCGGATATCCTGCATCAGTTCACCACCTGTTTAAACTCTGCGCTGAACTCAACACGCAACATACTGACCTGCGACGACCATTTTGCGCAGGTCACCTTTATCTGCCTGTAACCATAAGGCGGCGTCCACAGAAAGGCCTTCCAGCCCCCGTGCTCAGCCAGAAACGACTCCAGCGCCGTGGCCTCCTCACGGGAGACAGACAGCGTCACGCTGTACGTTTTCAGGTCAGCGTTCAGCCCGGCAGGCGCACGCTGGGAATAGCCATCACCAAAGCGCACCTCCCTGACGGAAGGAGCCGATGTCACATCCATCCCGGGTTTCACTTTCCAGCGGAAGGTTTTCATCGTCCACCTCCGGAGAACAGACCACCATCGCGCATCTGTGCCTGGATTTCATCACGGGCACCCTTGCGGGCCATGTCATACACCGCCTTCATCATCTGTGGACCTGGCAGACCATTCGTACCGTCGTTCTGAATCACCACGTTGTTGTTCTGCTCAAACCTGATACCCTCTGAACGCCGCATTTGCGCCGGACTTCCGGTGCCACCGACATAACCGCCGGTGGCATAGCCGCGCATCAGCCGGTAGAGATTTCCCACGCCAATCCGGCTGGTTGCCTCCTTCGTGAAGACAAATTCACCACGGTGAACAATCCCCGCTGGCTCATATTTGCCGCCGGTTCCCGTAAATCCTCCGGTTGCAAAATGGAGTTTCGCCGCAGCGGCCTGAATGGCTGTACCGCCTGACGCGGATGCGCCGCCACCAACAGCCCCGCCAATAGCGCTGCCGATACTCCCGACAATCCCCACCATTGCCTGCTTAAGCAGAATTTCTGTCATCATGGACAGCACGGAACGGGTGAAGCTGCGCCAGTTCTGTTCACTGCCGGTCAGCATCGCCGCCATATTCTGCGCAATACCATCAAAGGTCTGCGTGGCAGCACTTTTAACCTGCGACATACTGTCCGTGGCACTCTCTTTCCACTCGCTCCAGCCGGACCTGAGGCCTGCCATCCAGTTCCCGCGAAGCAGGTCTTCAGCCGCCCAGGTCTTTTTCTGCTCTGACATGACGTTATTCAGCGCCAGAGGATTATCGCCATACTGTTCCTTCAGGCGCTGTTCCGTGGCTTCCCGTTCTGCCTGCCGGTCAGTCAGCCCCCGGCTTTTCGCATCAATAGCGGCCCGTTTTGCCCGTTGCTGCTGTGCGAATTTATCCGCCTGCTGCGCCAGCGCGTTCAGGCGCTCCTGATACGTAACCTTGTCGCCAAGTGCAGCCAGCTGGCGTTTGTACTCCAGCGTCTCATCTTTATGCGCCAGCAGGGATTTCTCCTGTGCAGACAGCTGTCGACGTTGCGCCGCCTCCTCCAGTACCGCGAACTGACTCTCCGCCTTCCACAAATCCCGGCGCTGCTGGCTGATTTTCTCATTTGCTCCGGCATGCTTCTCCAGCGTCCGGAGTTCAGCCTGAAGCGTCAGCAGGGCAGCATGAGCACTGTCTTCCTGACGATCGCCCGCAGACACCTTCACGCCGGACTGTTTCGGCTTTTTCAGCGTCGCTTCATAATCCTTTTTCGCCGCCGCCATCAGCGTGTTGTAATCTGCCTGCAGGATTTTCCCGTCTTTCAGTGCCTTGTTCAGTTCTTCCTGACGGGCGGTATATTTCTCCAGCGGTGTCTGCAGCCGTTCGTAAGCCTTCTGCGCCTCTTCGGTATATTTCAGCCGTGATGCTTCGGTATCGCTCTGCTGCTGCGCATTTTTGTCCTGTTGACTCTGCTGTTCAGCCTTCTTTCGGGCGGCTTCAAGCGCAAGACGGGCCTTTTCACGATCATCCCAGTAACGCGCCCGCGCTTCATCGTTAACAAAATAATCATCCTTGCGCAGATTCCAGATGTCGTCCGCTTTCTTAAACGCAGCCTCTGCCTTAATCAGCATCTCCTGAGCGGTATCAGGACGACCAATATCCAGCACCGCATCCCACATGGATTTGAATGCCCGTGCTGTCCTGTCTGCCCAGGTTTCCAGCGTGCCCATGTTCTCTTTCAGGCGTCGGGTCTGGTCATCAAACCCTTTCGTTGCGGCCTCGTTCGCCGCCTGCAATGCCCCGGATTCATCGCCGGAACGCTGCAACTGAGCAACATACGCAATCTGCTCCGCCGTTACGTTATGGAACTGGCGCGCCATCGCCGTCAGCCCCGACGTCGGGTCAGTGGTCAGCTTCCTGAAGGCTTCAGCGACCTTGTCCACCTCCACGCCGGATGCAGAGGAGAAACGCGCCACACTCTGGCTGATGGACGCAATCTGAGCCTCACCGCTTACCCCCGCCTTAACCAGTGCACTGAGTGACTCGCTGGTCTGGTTAAACGTCAGCCCTGCCGCCTGCCCGGCTCTGGACAGGACCAGCATACGATCTGCCGTCAGACCCGACTGATGACCGGAAAGGACCAGCGTTTTGTTGAAATCGGACAGGGTTGAGTTACCCTGATACCAGGCATACGCCAGCGCACCGGTCGCCACCGCCAGCGAGGTGGCCCCGACCATCGGCAGGGTGATCGCACCGGCAAGCCCCCGGAACATGGGGATCATCCCGCCGAAGGAGTCCTTAACCTGACCACCCTGTTGCAGCAGGATCAGCCACGGGCTTTGCCCGCCTGCAAGCTGCGTGGCCACGTCGGTGAACTGTGCAGGCAGCATACGCATGGCGGCTTTATACTGCCCGACGGAAATCCCCGCTTTCTGTGCAGCCAGCGCCTGTCGGTTCATTGACTGTTCAACGACTGCCGCTGTTTTTTTCGCATCACTTTCCGTACCGGAAAAATGACGCCTGACTCTGGCCATCTGCTCGTCAAATCTGGCCGCATCCAGACTTAAATCAACGACCAGATCGCCTACCGGTTCAGCCATACCGGACTCCTCCTGCGATCCCTTCTGATACTGTCATCAGCATTACGTCATCCTCCGTCATGTCCGCCACATCCGGGGAGGCGGGGATAACTTCATTCCCGTCCGGACCAAAACGAACACCTCCGGCAAGCCCTGCCGCTTTCTGCATCAGCACATCACCTTCAGGCTCTTCGTCAGCCTCACACCGGTTCAGCAGACTGAAATCCAGCGGATGCATATCCGGATCGCTGAAAAACAGGCTGAGCACGGTGTACGTCAGCCCGGAAAAGTGCATATCCAGCAGAACATCATGAAAATAATGGGTACTGTAAAAGCGGTGCCAGTCGGCATACTCCGTGGATGACATCCCGGCAAGCATGGCGCGCCAGTCGGGTCGCCCCATCTCACGCGCCAGTTTCAGGGCAAAACTCAGCTCACCGTCGAACACTTTCCCGCAGAAACAGGCTCTGCAGGCCCGGCGTCCTCTGCCTGTTCGGGGGCATTATTCACCACAAACTCATACATACCGGACAGCCGGTACACCACGTTTTCAGCATGAGAAATTGCCTCTGTGGGCCAGGTGGTAAGCACTTCCTGCTCAATCTGTTTAACGGCTTCATTCATGGACGGCATCTGCGTCTTCTTCGGATGGTTATGCCACAGGGACATCGCCACCAGAAACGCGCCGGTTCTGATGACGTCTTCCACAGTAACCTGCCGGTTGCTGTCGGATCCCGCCGGTTCTGCCTGCCGTTTCATCAGGGCAAGATGCTCAATACGCTGCAGGGCTGACAGTTCAGAAAGCGTGACGGTCACGCCGTTATATTCAAATGATTCGGTTTTCAGGAACATCGCTGACTCTCCGGATTAACTGGCGGTGACGGTGATTTCTGCAACCGCAGCAAACTCACCATTACCGGATACAACCGGAATGTTGACCTTGCCTGCAGCAACGCCGTTCACGGTGATGGTCATACCGCTGACCGACACGGTGGCTTTTGTTTTATCCGCAGACACCGCACGGAAGCTCTTGTCGGTTGCGCCCTCCGGCTGGAATGCCACGGTCAGCGTAGTGCTCTGCCCTTTCACTACGGAAGCACTGGCGGGTGTCACCGTCATGCCGGTTGTCGCCGTCACCGTGCTGCGATCTTCTGCCATCGACGGACGTCCCACGTTGGTGACTTTCACCGTGCGGGTGATCACTTCCTTCGCCGTCACCGCCTTACCGATACTGCTGACCCAGCCGCGGAACACATCGACCGTGCCGTTCGGGAAGCGGATTTTATAGGCACGGGTATCCCCTTCATTAAACCACGCCAGCAGCGCCTGCTGCCCCTGCTCTCCGGGCATCCACGCCAGCGTGAAGCTGGTATCTCCGGCAGATTTCTGCCCCTGCCCGGTCGCAGTCCAGTCCGCATCTTCATCATCGAGATAGCTGTCGTCATAGGACTCAGCGGTCAGTTCGCCGGGCGTCAGGTCTTTAACTTTAGCCAGACGCGACCAGTCAACGTCTGAAAGCGGGTTCGCATAAGGGTCACCGTTCCCCTTATAAACCCACAGTGTGGTCCCGGCCCCTTTCACCGGCATTACTGGATTTGGTACAGGCATATCGTCCTCACATTTCATAGGTAATGACATAAGTCAGATCGGCTGAACTCCACAGGCCCGCATCATCGTCGCGCCGGTAGTCATAGCCACTGGCCACCATACTGGTGATCAAATCTGACAGTGCCGGGACATCGCTCATCACCGGATAAATCCGGGACTCCATCCACGAATCCAGCTCTGAATCCGGCACCTGAGCAGGCAGGAAAACTTCAATATGCAGCTCCGCCTGCCAGGTATCGCTGTCCAGCTCTTCGCCCGTGTATTCAGCGCCGGTGAGATAAACGGCAACTGCCGGAAAATCCTCCTCATCAAAAACAGCGGGGCGACCATCAAAAAGCGTCGCCCCGGTGTCATGTTTTTCCAGTGCATCCAGTACGGCTGCACGGAGTTCTGTATGTTTCATCGCTTTATTACCATCCTCAGTTGATGCTGCAGCGCATAGCCCAGCTCTTTCGGAAGACGTTCACGCCGTATCCGCTCAATATTCTGTTTAAACGCCGTGGTCAGCGGCACTGCCATCGGGATTTTCACCACATCAATGGGGTAACGGTTTTTCCCGGCCACACGCTGCATGACATGCCACCGGCCATTTTTCAGTTGCTGAATAAACGCGCCGGGAATACGACGGTTTCCCACCACAAGCACGCTGTCGCCACCTTTCAGGGATGAACGCTGCCCCTTTTTACGACGCCTGCGTCGGGACAGGACAACCCGCGCGTTACCCAGCCTGATTACGGGCAAATCCCCCCGGTTAACCTTGATTCTGGCCTGCGGATTTTTGACCGTGGCCCTTTTCAGCCTGGCCCTTTCCTTTGCCAGTTTCCGGCGTACCTTTGTCTCACGGGCAACCTGTGACGCCGACTGCGATATCGCGGATGAAGCAACGCGGTTAATGGCCATTGCGGCGGCACCGGGCACCGCCGTTCTGCTGATACGGCTGAGGTTTTCAACGGCCTGCTCAAGACCTTTTATGGCCATACATCCCCCTTTCAGCGGCGACGGTTAACGGCAGGCGGTACGCCCCGCCCAAGCCAGAGATGACAGCTTCCGCCATCATCCGGCGAAATCCGGTCTATCCAGAAGTTTTCCTCACCGATGGTCAGCGTGTCGCCGCGCCGCAGCTGCCGCACATCATCAGTCCGGACAAACAGGGACGGGCTGGAGCCTTCAACGCGCACGCCCTGTCCGGCATAGCTGATATTTTCAGGGTCATCAAAAACACCACGTATCACAGCACCGGACTGCTCACCGGATGTCATGGTGGCTGACGTTCCCATGTACCCGCGTATCGTTTCATCGGCGCGGGCAATGGCAGCATCGAACAGGTTATCGAAATCAGCCACAGCGCCTCCCGTTATTGCATTCTGGCCAGGCCGCGCTCTGTCATTTCAGCTGCCACACCGGCAGAGACACGGAACGCCGTTCCCGGCAGCACAAATGCCACAGGTTCATCCCGCGTGGCGTGAAGTGCATCAGTATGCAGCGTCACCAGTGCCACAACCGTGACCAGATCAGCCGTATCAGTCACGGTATCCGGCTGCGCTGATACCACCTCATTTTCATGTCCGGTCAGCGCATTTTCCGGGCTGACAGATGTGTCCTGACCGGCAGCGTCATCCGTGTCATCAAGCTCCTCTTCCAGCTCTGCCACACGGAGCGCCAGTTCTTCTTTCGTCCCCGTCAGGCTGACATCACGGTTCAGTTGTTCACCCAGCGAGCGGAGACGGGCAATCAGTTCATCTTTCGTCATGGACTCCTCCACCGAGAGAAATGGCCCCGAAGGGCCATGATTACGCCAGTTGTACGGACACGAACTCATCAGGATCAGCCAGCAGCATCAGCGGTGCTGACTGAATCATGGTGAACTCACGCGCCGGATCGCCGGTGGTCACCCAGTTTTTCGGGTAACGGGCAGAGGCGTTAATGCCTTCGCGCTGTGCGTCCGCATCCTGAATGCAGCCATAGGTGCGCAGACCGCGAGCCTGAGTGTTCCCCAGCACCATCGTGTTGTCCGGCAGGAAGTTCTTTTTGACGCCGTTTTCCACGTACTGTCCGGAATACACGACGATGGCCACATCGCCATACATTCCCTTATAGGACACCGCTTTGCCCAGGTCTTTTACCGCTGTCTCCAGCTCGGAATGAGAGCCGCGACGGGTATCCAGCTTCTCCTTGACGGCTTTGAAGGAACGGAACAGCGCCCAGCCTTTCGGATCAAACACGATGATATTCACCACACCGCTGGCGTTCAGCGCGTAGGCTTCGATATCGTCGGTCGGGTCATACGTGGACTTGTCACGCTTGCTCCACTCCGTGCCGCCGGACTGCGTGATGTTATTCGCCTCACTGCGGCCCATATCCACCTCAACCGGATCGAAGGCTTCACCGGTCATGGTATATTTGCCCTTAAGCACGGCAGAAACTGCCTGCATCTCTTCGACCTGGGCAATCGCCAGATTTTCATCCAGCATATTCTGCCGAATAATACGGCGACGACGGTAAGCCGGGTCAGCCAGGTTCTGCGGATCTTCATCCGGCAGGCGACGCAGGGTCATCTGCGGATTCACCTCATGCTTGGGTTTGACATAACCCGGCGTAAATTCAGAGGTGGAGCCGCCACGGGATCGGATAACCTCACCGGAAACAATCGGCGAAACGTACAGCGCCATGTTTACCAGTCCCGGAATTTGTGAGAGATAGACTTTTTCCGTGGTGAAAGGATAGGTTTCACGGAAAAACAGGCGCAGAAACAGCGGATCGAACTTAAAGTGATGCTGGGTCGATGCCAGTAATTCTGCGGTTGTATATACAGACATAAATTATTTCCATAAAAAAAGCCGCACAGGCGGCCTTTGTTGATGAAGGGGAAGATTAAACGATGCTGATTGCCGTTCCGGCAAACGCGGTCCGTTTTTTAGTCTCGTCGCTGGCAGCCTCCGGCCAGAGCACATCCTCATAACGGAACGAGCCGGACTTGTAGAACGTCAGTGTGGTGCTGGTCTGGTCAGCAGCAACCGCCAGAATGCCAACGGCTGCACCGTCGGTGGTGCCATCCCACACAACCAGCTTACGGGTAGTGCCATCCAGCATCAGCGGGGTCATTGCAGGCGTTTTCGCACTCAATCCGCCAGGCGCAATTGCTGTATGAGCCGGATCACTGTTACCCAGCGGCTGGTAATGGTTAAACTCTTCTTTTGTCGCCATAACTGCCTCTTATACCGGTAAAGCTTCAGGTGTATTAAGTAATTCTTTATTGGTATCAGATGCCAGGTTACCTGCAGCCAGCGGTGCCGGTGCACCCTGCATCAGACGATCCAGCGCAGTGTCACTGCGCGCCTGTGCACTCTGTGGTGCTGCAGCCAGAATGCGGCGGGCCGTTTCCACGGTCATTCCGGGGGTTTCTGCCAGAACGCGCGCCTGTTCTTCGCGTCCGTGAGCCTCCTCACAGTTGAGGATCCCCATAATGCGGCTGTTTTCTGCCGCAACCGCTGCGGTGATCTGCGCGTTCACGTCCGGCTGCGCCGCGCTGGCGTTTTCGCCCTCCGTCGCTGGCACCACGTCAGTAACGTCAGCCTGCGAAGCAGTGGCTGAAACAGTTGTTGATTGGGTCTCTTTGGTCATTCGCCCTCCTGAGAGACGGGATTTACGTGCATCCAGTGCATCACGCATGACGGTGATCGCATCGGTGCTGTTAACAAGTTCATCAGCCAGTCCGGCATCAATGGCCTCCTGACCGCTGTACACTGCTGCCTCGGTATCCAGCACAGCCTGCACGGACAGGCCGGTATATGCCGACACCTTCTGCGCAAACATCCGGCGGGTTGCATCCATCCGGGACTGCAGTGTTTCCCGGACATCATCCGGTAGATGGCTGTAGGGGTTGCCATCCACCTTATGGCTGCCGCTGTAAATCAGCGTGATTTCCACGCCCTGTTTCTCCAGCGCAGTGCCGTAATTACTGTGAGCCATCATGACGCCGATGGAGCCTGTCCGGGCGGTCTGCGTGACCAGACGTCGGGAGGCGGCGCTGGCAAGCAGTTGACCTGCACTGCAGTTCATGTCGTTGGCCAGCGCCCATACCGGCTTTATGTCACGCACACGGGCGATGATGTCAGCGCAGTCAAATGCTCCCGCCACCATTCCGCCTGGCGTGTCCATATCGAGCAGAATGCCGTCCACCATCGGGTCGCTGGCAGCCTGTTGCAGACGGGCGATAATGCCGTTGTAACCGGTCATCCCCGAGTACGGCTGCAGCGCCCGCGTCCGGCTGACCAGCGTGCCGGACACCGGCAGCACGGCGATGCCGTTCATGACCTGATAACTGCGGGCCTGTCGTGGTCCGTCATCATCACCGGATAATGCCAGCGTCGCGAGTGCCTCCTGGGCAGTCAGGCTGTCGCCGGACACCGCATCCGTCAGGCGGCTGATCCCAAGCTGGCCTGCAAGCGCACAAAAGAAAACCCGCGCATAGGCGGGTTCAAGCATCAGCGGCTCATTAAAGGCCATGCTGGCAATATGCGGGAGATTACGCAGCTCTGCTGTCACTCTTCTCCTCCTCTGTTGATTGTCGCAGCCCGGATTCAAATGCCGCAGCCGCCCAGGCTGGCGGTTTAAGACCGGCCGCGCGGCGCTCCATCGTTTCACGGACCTGCTGGGCAAAAATTTCCTGATAGTCGTCGCCGCGTTTTGCGCACTCTTTCTCGTAGGTGCTCAGTCCGGCTTCTATCAGCATCACCGCTTCCTGAACTTCTTTCAGACCATCGATGGCCATACGACCGGAGCCTATCCAGTCGCAGTTCCCCCAGGCACTGCGGGCTTCCTGAAAACTGAAGCGCGCTTTTGAAGGTAACGTCACCACGCGGCGGGCGATGGCCTCTTCCAGCCAGCACAGAAACATCTGGCTCGCCTGACGGGATGCAACGAATTTTCGCCGCCCCATAAAGTGCGCCCACGACTCGTTCGCGCTGGCCCGTGCCGTGGAGTAGCTCATCTGGGCGTAATTCCGGGAAAGCTGCTCATACGAGACACCCAGTCCGGCAGCGATATACCGCAGCAGTGACTGCTCAAACACGGAGTAGCCGTTATCCGTGTCCTGAGCCGTCTGCAGGTTCAGTGAGTCACCCGGCATCAGGTGAGGCACTTTTGCGCCTCCCAGCCGGACCGGTGCTGCGGCGTAATAAGCGGCAATTTCACCAATCCAGCCCGTCAGCCTTTCCCGCTGCTCCTGACTGTTCGCGCCCAGAATAAAATCCATCGCTGACTGCGTATCCAGCTCACTTTCAATGGTGGCGGCATACATCGCCTTCACAATGGCGCTCTGCAGCTGCGTGTTCTGCAGCGTGTCGAGCATCTTCATCTGCTCCATCACGCTGTAAAACACATTTGCACCGCGGGTCTGCCCGTCCTCCACGGGTTCAAAAACGTGAATGAACGAGGCGCGCCCGCCGGGTAACTCACGGGGTATCCATGTCCATTTCTGCGGCATCCAGCCAGGATACCCGTCCTCGCTGACGTAATATCCCAGCGCCGCACCGCTGTCATTAATCTGCACACCGGCACGGCAGTTCCGGCTGTCGCCGGTATTGTTCGGGTTGCTGATGCGCTTCGGGCTGACCATCCGGAACTGTGTCCGGAAAAGCCGCGACGAACTGGTATCCCAGGTGGCCTGAACGAACAGTTCACCGTTAAAGGCGTGCATGGCCACACCTTCCCGAATCATCATGGTAAACGTGCGTTTTCGCTCAACGTCAATGCAGCAGCAGTCATCCTCGGCAAACTCTTTCCATGCCGCTTCAACCTCGCGGGAAAAGGCACGGGCTTCTTCCTCCCCGATGCCAAGATAACGCCAGCTTGGGCGATGACTTAGCCGGAAAAAGGACCCGACGATATGATCCTGATGCAGTTGGATGGCGTTGGCGGCATAGCCGTTATTGCGTACCAGATCGTCTGCGCGGGCATTGCCACGGGTAAAGTTGGGCAGCAGGGCTGCATCCACACTTTCACTCGGTGGGTTCCACGCCCGCAACTGCCCACCAAATCCGCTGCCACCGCCGTGATAACCGGCATATTCACGCAGCGATGTCATACCGTCCGGCCCCAGAAGGGTGGGAATGGTGGACGTTTTCATACATAAAATCCTGCAGGTCCCCTGCGTCGCTGTGTCATGCCGGTCTGCACTTCCAGCTCCGCAATGTATTTTTTCAGGTCAGACACGGAAGTGGCCGTAAACTCCACTCTCCGTCCGTCTTTCTGCACCGTTGCCACCCGTTTTCCTGTCATCAGGTCATGCAGTGCCGCACGGGCAGCGGCAAGTTCTTCCTGTCGCGTCATTCATCCTCTCCGGATAAGGCACGGGCGTAATCTGCCAGTGTTTTCTTGTTGGTTGCTGCACCATCCTCTTCCTGCAGGCTCGCCAGCAGTGCACTGAGATCCAGCTGCCAGCGGGAAATACTGATGCGCAGCGCCGCCAGCGCATAAACGAAGCAGTCGAGCGCCTCATTGCGTCGCTTTTTGCTGTCCCACAGTATTTTTTTCCTGCCATCCACCCATTTTTCGACCTGCTCTTCAGCAGTCAGCTGCTGCGCTTCGGTCAGATCAAAAATATCCGGGTTATTCGGGAAGTGAACGGCACCGGGAAGCGGTTCATCCCCTTCCGGCGTCAGTGTGAAGCGGTTATAAATCTGCTCTTTCGCGGTATCCGTACCGATTTCGGTAAGGTAAACCCCGTTTTTGTTTCGCTTACGTGGCATGCTGGCCACCGGCTTTCCGTAGACGGATGCCCCTTTAATGGGGATCACCCGGAACAGCCCATGTTTTTTCGAGCGTTCATACACAATGGTCGGGTCAATCCCGCCAATATCCCAGCAGATACGGGATACCGACATTTCTGCACCATTCCGGCGGGTATAGGTTTTATTGATGGCCTCATCCACACGCAGCAGCGTCTGTTCATCGTCGTGGCGACCCATAATAATCTGCCGGTCAATCAGCCAGCTTTCCTCACCCGGCCCCCATCCCCATACACGCATTTCGTAGCGGTCCAGCTGGGAGTCGATACCGGCGGTCAGGTAAGCCACACGGTCAGGAACGGGCGCTGAATAATGCTCTTTCCGCTCTGCCATCACTTTAGCATCCGGACGTTCGCCAATTTTCGCCTCCCACGTCTCACCGAGCGTGGTGTTTACGAAGGTTTTACGTTTTCCCGTATCCCCTTTCGTTTTCATCCAGTCTTTGACAATCTGCACCCAGGTGGTGAACGGGCTGTACGCTGTCCAGATGTGAAAGGTCACACTGTCAGGTGGCTCAATCTCTTCACCGGATGACGAAAACCAGAGAATGCCATCACGGGTCCAGATCCCGGTCTTTTCGCAGATATAACGGGCATCAGTAAAGTCCAGCTCCTGCTGGCGGATGACGCAGGCATTATGCTCGCAGAGATAAAACACGCTGGAGGGGTCATCCGGCGTCCATTTGAGGCCAAACGGCGTCTCTTTGTCGCCAAATTTAAGATACTGCTCCTCCCCGCAGTGCGGGCAGGCAACATGAAAACGCATAAAATGCGGGGATTCACTGGCTGCACGCTCAATCTGGCAGGAGCCTCTCACTTTGGGCGTGGAGCCACGGATGGACTTTGGCCAGACCGAGCCTTCAATACGTTTGTCGCCAAGGAACGTCGGAGAGCCTTCCTGTTCAATATCCTCATCAAAGGCAGCAAGTTCATCATAACCCGCCACATCCACCGACTTTTCACGGTAGTTTTTTGCCGCTTTACCGCCCAGGCACCAGAAGCCACGACCATTGGAAAAACGCTTCATAGTGAGCGTGTTATCCCGGTGCTTTTTGCCATACCACGGAGCCAGCGCCAGCAGCGACGGAATATCGCGGATGGTCGGCTCAACGTGGGTTTTCATAAAGTTCTCGGCATCACCATCCGTCGGCAACCAGATAAGGGTGTTGCGCTGCTTGTGCTCTATAAAGTAGGCATAAACACCCAGCAGCATTTTGGAATAACCGACACGGGCAGACTTCACCACATTCACCTCACGGATGTAGTCGCTGCCCATCGCATTCATGATGGCCCGCTGAAAGGGCAGTGTTTCCCAGCGCCCTTCCTGGTATGCGGATTCTTTCGGGAGATAGTAATTAGCATCCGCCCATTCAACGGCGGTCTGTGGCTCCGGCCTGAACAGTGAGCGAAGCCCGGCGCGGACAAAATGCCGCAGCCTGTTAACCTGACTGTTCGATATATTCACTCAGCAACCCCGGTATCAGTTCATCCAGCGCGGCTGCTTTGTTCATGGCTTTGATGATATCCCGTTTCAGGAAATCAACATGTCGGTTTTCCAGTTCCGGAAAACGCCGCTGCACCGACAGGGGGATCCCGTCGAGAATACTGGCAATTTCACCTGCGATCCGCGACAGCACGAAAGTACAGAATGCGGTTTCCACCACTTCAGCGGAGTCTCTGGCATTTTTCAGCTCCTGTGCGTCGGCCTGCGCACGCGTAAGTCGATGGCGTTCGTACTCAATAGTCCCTGGCTGGAGATCTGTCTCGCTGGCCTGTCGCAGTTCTTCAACCTCCCGGCGCAGCTTTTCGTTCTCAATTTCAGCATCCCTTTCGGCATACCATTTTATGACGTCGGCAGAGTCATAAAGCACCTCATTACCCTTCCCACCGCCTCGCAGAACGGGCATTCCCTGCTCCTGCCAGTTCTGAATAGTACGGATACTCGCGCCGAAAATGTCAGCCAGCTGCTTTTTGTTGACTTCCATTGTTCATTCCACGGACAAAAACAGAGAAAGGAAACGACAGAGGCCAAAAAGCCCGTTTTCAGCACCTGTCGTTTCCTTTCTTTTCAGGGAGTGTTTTAAATAAAAACATTAAGTTACGGCGAAGAAGAACGGAAACGCCTTAAACCGGAAAATTTTCATAAATAGCGAAAACCCGCGAGGTCGCCGCCCCGTAACCTGTCGGATCGCCGGAAAGGACCCGCAGGCGTTCTGGTTTATTCGCAATGAATTCAATATCTGACAGACCTGAATACACGTCCTGTTTCTTCCACCCCCGCACAGGACTGGCGAGCATGAGGGACAAACCCGCGAATAATAAACGCGGTAAAAACCCGGTGTGCATCGTTTTTGATTATTCCCGCACACTCGCGCAGAAGGAATTCCCCGTCGGGCTACGGTCATGGTTAATGCAGGAATACGGCGACGATACAGCGCATAATGTGTCAGGCTTGAATACCTTTATCGAATCCCGGTAACGAATTCTCCTGACGTTCCAGTCAGGTGATGATATGCATGGTGAGATTCAGATATGAAAAAGCCCCGCTAAAAGCGAGGCCATAAATCACTTAATATCTTATTGAGGACGCTGGAGTAATCCGTGCTGAGCGAGAGTTAGAGCAATGTCATAAGATCCTTGCCTGTCTTTATAGCAAGTTTTATCAACTAGCTCAGCTTTGCTAATTCCGGGTAAATCAAGAATCAGATTCGCAACTTCAATTGCCCTTTGGTACAACTTACCGATCTTTTTCTCCCCATGATGTTGTTTTACATTCTTCAGATAACCGCTATCCGCCAGAGCGAGAAACGTTGCCCTTGGGCATCCCTTCTTTCTTGCCGATTCGCTTTCTGTAACCTCAGCGACAGCAGCCTCCCATGCATCACGAGGAGACATTGAGTTATGAGCAACCAATTGATAAGCATTTAAAGCGGCTTGAGCGTATTGAGACATAATGCATCCATATACAAAAATCTTATGATAAGACTTTTCTAATATGAACACTGTGATCTCACATACTCTTGCAGACCATTCAATTGGTTAGTTACGGTTTCGATGCGCTCTCTGAGAACGAAATAATCCCGTTGAGCGGTGTCAGTAAGTCTGGGGCTGGCACCATCATCCACGCCGGAGGCGGCGGTGGTTTTATGCATGTCCGGACAGACTGCTTTGACGCGCAGCCACTTACGACCAGCAAAAACATCAGCACGTAGACTTTCGATAGTCGCGTTAGCATCAGCAAGCTCCTTTGTGTATCTGGCGTCGAGTTCTGCTACATCACGTTGACGCTTCTGCATGTCAGCGATAGTAGATGCGGCTTTGTCGCGCTGCTCTTTGTAGGCGATGGCGTTATCACGGTAATGATTAACAGCCCATGACAGGCAGACGATGATGCAGATAACCAGAGCGGAGATAATCGCGGTTACTCTGCTCATTGTTGCCCCCACAAACAGACTTCACGCTCAATCTCACGGCGAGTCATCAGCCCTTTCCATTGCTTACCGCCAGCGTATGTCCAGCGCCGTAGCTGATCACATGCGCCTTTGATATCGCCCTGGTTTATTTTGCGAAGAAGCGTCGATGTTCTGAAATTGCCAGCGCCCACGTTGTAAACGAACGAGTAAAGAGCGCCGCGCGTTGTTTCCGGTATATCGACTTTGATGTACGGGTTAATTTGTCTGGCGACAGTGGCAAGGTCTTTATTCAGGAGGGCTTTGCATTCTGCTTCGGTATACGTTTTACCGAGCATGATGTCTTTTCCGGTGTGTCCGTGACATACAGTCCATACGCCAACGATATCTTTGTATGGTATGTAGCTGACACCTTCCAGGCCATCGTCACCACTCGGACCAGTGATGAGCACAGACGCTATGGCAACAGCCCCACCACCAATAGCAGCAGCAATAGCCTTGCGTAATGATGGCGACATTATTCACCTCTCGCAGCCTTACGCTTATCTTCTTTAATCTTGAAATAAAGGTTTGTCAGATACGTCAGCAAGCCAAATACCAGACTACCCAGCACACCTATTGCCGCCCACTGTGAGGGCGTGACTTTATCGAGCAACTGTAAAAACCAGTACCCGGCACTACCTGCTGAGGTACCATAGGCGACACCCGTTGTTAACTTATCCATGGATTTCATAACCCCACCTCGCAGACAAAGCGGGTGTAAATTAAGGGGATACTACGTATCGCAATAAAGGCAGAAACGTAACAGATTCGGAGTCAGTGAATAACTCAGGTATTGGGTTATCAGCTAATATCGAGACTCAAAAAATGGAAAAACCCGCTCGACGGCGGGTTTAAGCTGTGTGACGAAGTAACCACTCTTAACAGCATAACCAATTTTTTACGTACGTAAACTACTAAATGATATTTGTGAGAATGCCACCGAGTGTTCAAAACACCACCACAAATACATAAGAAAACTTCAACAAATAACCAATGAATAATTTCCGATGTTATTTTTAGTTTGTTTAAATTAAGCTAAAGAATTATAGAGCGCTTATAAATAAGTGCCATTAATATAAATTAGCTAATAGATTTATTTTCGTTCAAACAAGAGCCATGAATAGGATTAGATAGAAAAGGTTCAGATAAAAATAGAGATCTACTTCACAAATTAAATGAGAAACTAAAACTTACATCTTGAAATAATCACATTGATTAGATGAATATTTATCGCGCAGTGACATCATTTTTTAATAATAGTTCAAAAAAAGGGCGTACAATGAAAAAATTAACAGTGGCAATTTCTGCTGTAGCTGCATCAGTACTGATGGCGATGTCTGCTCAGGCAGCTGAAATTTATAATAAAGACAGTAACAAGCTGGATCTATACGGGAAAGTTAATGCCAAGCACTACTTCTCCTCTAATGATGCAGATGATGGTGATACTACTTATGCCCGTCTTGGCTTCAAAGGTGAAACCCAAATCAACGATCAACTGACTGGTTTCGGTCAGTGGGAATATGAATTCAAAGGCAACCGTGCTGAATCTCAAGGTTCTTCCAAAGACAAAACCCGTCTTGCATTTGCAGGCCTGAAATTTGGTGATTACGGCTCAATCGATTACGGCCGTAACTACGGTGTAGCATACGACATCGGTGCGTGGACTGACGTTCTGCCAGAATTCGGTGGTGATACCTGGACCCAAACAGATGTGTTCATGACTGGTCGCACTACTGGTGTTGCAACTTATCGTAACAACGACTTCTTTGGTCTGGTCGATGGCCTGAACTTTGCTGCTCAGTATCAGGGTAAAAATGACCGCACTGACGTAACTGAAGCCAATGGTGATGGTTTCGGTTTCTCCACTACTTATGAGTATGAAGGATTCGGCGTGGGTGCAACCTATGCTAAATCAGATCGCACTGACGGTCAGGTCGCCTATGGTAAGAGCAAATTCAATGCCTCCGGCAAAAATGCGGAAGTATGGGCTGCAGGCCTGAAATATGATGCGAACAATATCTATCTGGCTACCACATATTCTGAAACTCAGAATATGACCGTTTTTGGTAATAACCATATTGCAAACAAAGCACAAAACTTTGAAGCAGTAGCACAATATCAGTTTGACTTCGGTCTGCGCCCATCTGTTGCTTACCTTCAGTCAAAAGGTAAAGACCTTGGTGTTCATGGTGACCGAGACTTAGTCAAGTATGTCGATGTCGGTGCTACTTACTACTTTAATAAAAACATGTCCACTTTTGTTGATTACAAAATCAACTTAATTGACGATAGTAAGTTTACCAAAACAGCTGGTATTGATACCGACGACATCGTCGCTGTAGGTCTGGTTTATCAGTTCTAATCTGACTTACGAAAAAGATATGTTGCGGGAGGCTTTGCCTCCGCAACATATAAGTGGAGCCCTCAAGCCACTTCCTTTAGAAGCACTACCTTGCTTCTTACTATATAAACCTTCTGTTATATATTACCCTTTATTTTGGGGGCGTTTCCACGCCCCATTTTTAATAACTTTTAGTAAACAATTGCATATCAATTAGAATTATTAGCAACGATATCCATATCTAACCGGATATCTAATGCCATTAACATCCCTTCAATTATGCCCTCAGCCTTCTGTAACCTTTTCCCGATATAACCATCCGAGCAGCAATGCTTACTTGCCAGTGACATGAATGTCATACCACATACATAATAATCTACTAATAAATCGTGTAAATCGCTGTTGTTCTTTTTCAGACGGGCCATGCACCCGCAAATGATCATCGCGTCATCGTCACAACATTGCGGGCGAGATTTTACTTTTGAAGGAATTAATCCCTTAAAACCGGCAGCAATGGACGACCAGGTCACATCTTCATGATTATTAGCTGCCCACGCCCCCCAACGCTCAAGAACCATCTGAACATCACGCATCAACTTACTCCACAAAAATTAGGCCAGAACGCCAATTACAAGCAAAAATCAACAAAACAGTATTAGTCGATTGTTATCTCTGACTTCATACACATGCTCCTTTCAGTGTTTTGGCGTAATTCTTCAGTATCCGGTAATCGGCCAAAACAGAACCAGGAAAACGATATAAGCGCAGGCGCATCCAGCGGTGGCGAAGACGTTCTGCCATATAAAACTCAAATATCATTCATTCCCCATTTCGGTGATGGTCAGCTCCAGCTTCCCACCTTTGGTAACGGGCATCTTCACAACGCGGTAATCAACGACCTGAGCATCATCCAGCCAGAAACCTGCTTTGGTGAGTGCGTCAAAAGCGGCCTTTTGCAGATTATCAAGGTCACGGCGACGGCGATCCGGCATGTGGCACTCAATGCTGATTTTCACAGGAATAGCCAGGCCGATATCCAGCATTGCGTTTTTAATGATTCGGGCGACATTATCGCGGTATGCTTGCCCCTCTGCGCTGACGTGCGTGCGCCCACGATTATGGCGGTAATAGCGATTATTGCTCGGCGGCCAGGGTAGTGTGATATGGTAAGTATTCACGCCTTAATTACCCCCTCTTTCAGCCAGATAACCTGCGTTCTCGCCATACCTTCCAGCGCGCATTCTTTTGCATATCCAGCGTCAACAAAATGCGTGCGACGGTCGATCTCGTCGTGACAGTCAGAACATGCAATGGTGGCAATAAGGTCTGGCGGTTTAATACCGGTGCCGCACAATCCAGCCAGCCGGATATGTGCCAGTACTGACGTTTCAGGATTGCCATTACATACGCCAGGGATTCTTACCTGGCATTCCCGACCACGTGCTGCTTTTCTCAAATCAGCCATGATTCCTCCTTGCTGCCAGTCGCAACCATTTTTTATCAACCAGGCTGGCGGTATATCCGAGCAGTGTTGGTATTTCGGATGGTTTCAGCTCAGGCTTACGCTTACGACGATTTGGTACTCTGTAGATGTGTCCGTTCATGACACGAATAAGCGGTGTAGCCATTACGCCTCCGGCTTGTCGCGCAGCAGCTGGAACTCGCAGCTCTGCGGAATAGTCAGGTGGCAGCCAATATTCACCGCCCAGGCTTCAACCTTACACAGGAAGACATACATCTCTCCGGTATCGAGATCGGAGGTATGGCGTAACGACTGGATAGTAGTGATTTCGCCGGTTACGACATCAACCAGGTCCTTGGTTTCATAACCGAGGTATGTGTGTTTGAGAGCATCTTTTACCCATGCTGCGGTAGCGAACGATTTCCCCCTGCTGATGAGGTATTCACTGATTTCGCTGTACCACATGTGGCTGAGTGCATTCTGGGAAAGACTGCGTTTCTCACGCCACGGTTTAAGCACCATGCGAAAGCATTTTCCGTTCTCCAGATAAGGCTGGATCTGCTGGCCGATAGCGATGAAGTTACCGCGATGCAGTTTGATGCCATCTTGTGGTAGGTTCACGCTTCACCTCCACAGAGGTCAGACGCTGGATGCAAAAAAACGCAGGTGCATTTCTGCATCTGTGAAGGGAGAAGAGAGTTTGGATTGTGTGTGCGCATAAACGTCCCCGTTTAGCGCAGAAGTCACCGGAGTTGTTCAGGCTCCGGTGATACAATTATGGCGAATTGATTATTCATAATCAAACAAGATAAGGTCTCAAACTTCATGCAAGCCAAGATTTATTTCTGACAGAATTATACAAAGAAGCTATTGGTCAGAATCTACTCGGACTGTAAAACATACGCATAACCTTAAGCTCTCACTTTAAGCATTGTTGAAATAATAGCCGTCAAGTACAACCTTAACCACGACTGGGATATTTCCCTGGCTACCACGAGTTGTACGGCTATTAAACTGCCGTTAAATTCAGTAAGAGAATTTCATCCGATAAGTCAAGGCATGTAAAACATGAAAATTAACAAGATATTATCATCTGCAACACTATTGTATGGTATGTCAATGGCCATGTCGGTCGGGAGTTGTGCAACACCTGTCCAGACTAATCTTCCTGGTTACACCCCGGGTGCAGATATCATTAGTGTTTCACCGACCAGAAACCAGGTCGATCTCATTGGTGATGTTGTTTATTCCCAGATAAAAGGAACTCGTTCTGTCAGACAGCTTCACATGTCAGTTCTTGTCCCGCGAACAAATGATTTAAAACCAGCCATTATTTATTATCCCGGCGGCGGATTCATGTCTTCTGAACATGACAAATTTATTGAAATGAGAATGGCTCTGGCAGAAGCTGGTTTTGTTGTGGCCGCTGTAGAATACAGAACAATTCCTGATACATTTCCAGCACCAGTTGAGGATGGAAAAGCTGCAATACGTTACCTGAGAGAGCATGCCAGCAATTATGGGATTGATCCTCAAAGAATCGGAGTTCTGGGTGACTCTGCCGGTGGATGGCTTGCTCAGATGATGGGAACTACAAATGGTGACAAAACCTTTGATAAAGGTGACTTTCTTCAGCAATCCTCAGATGTTCAGGCAGTTGCCACACTTTATGGGATTTCTGACTTGTTGAATATTGGCGAGGGGTTCCCTGAATCAGTGCAGGAGGTTCATCGCTCTCCTGCCGTAACCGAAGCCTTAATGATCAATGGCCCTGCATTCAGAAATTTTGCGGGAGCCCCCATCACAGCGTCAAAAGAAAAAGCGCTAAACGCCAGTCCAATCGGACATATGAAAGGAGTAAAACCCCCATTTCTTATTATGCATGGTAGCAAAGACACTCTGGTTTCACCTGAGCAAAGCGCCAAACTATTCAGGATGTTGAAGAAGAACGGCGATAACGCTGAGTACGTTCTGGTAGAAGGGGCTGAGCATGGTGATAATACATGGTATCAGCCAATTATTATAAACAGAGTTGTTGAGTGGTTTACTAAAAACCTGGGAACCCCCATAAAAACCGCTACCCAACAACAAAAAACAAACGCTGACCTGTAAAAAGCAGCCCGCACTTATGCGGGCTAACCTATTTCACTCGATTCAAAAGAAATTATTTTTAATGGGGGCGTGACCAGCCTCTCGGTGCTCAGATACTTAATGAAGTGGAGTGGCATTCTGGCAGGAGGTTAACATCACCTGTTCGCCATAACTAAGCACGTGCACAAAGTTTGTTATCAGTGAATTGTTTTGTGATTGGGTATTGTTGAGCTACTAGAGCGAGAATGCCAACATCCAGTGGCAGTGCCTATAGTAAAACTATAGCTCAGGGCGCTTCGTTCAAGATAGTTAATATCATAGTAGTTACTTTACTTTCATACCATAGCACGGTTGAAAAAGTGATTATTACTCAAAAATAAATCTCACCATCAACCATATATTTAAGAGTGCTTATCGCCTGCTGGGCGGATATTACTTTCATTAAAGGATAGTGTTTAAAAACAATGCCATTCATAAAATAGATATCACAGGTTTTATTATCTGTATTAATTATAATTTTTTCGAATATTTTATAGGCAAGTGTACGACATAGCTCTCGCCCATTTTTACTAGTTAAATCAATAGCATGAAAATCACCAAGTGAACTCACCCCTTTACTCTTCAAAGTTTTTAATGATACCGAAGCCCTTCGTAATTCCTTATCTAATAGTCTTATTTTCTCTGCTATAGCGGTAACTTCAGGCGCGACAGACAATGCAACGATTAAATTATTAATTTTCATCTGAAGCTCAATAATTTTTAACTCTAAAGTTTCATTAGCATCTTTCTTGTTTTCAACTGGTTGAATTTTGCTACAATTAAAAAGCAATTCATTAATGATATTATAATCAACCAAATCTCTTTTTATTGATGGCCTGTCACATCGATGTAATCTTCTCATCGGACAAACATAATAGCCATGCAAACGTCCAGATACCGCATGAACAATCATGGTATTACCACAAGCCTCACACTTCATAACTGTTCGAAGTAGATTTATTAGCATAGGATTCTTGCTACTATTGCTAATACCAAAAGGTGCCAACCGAATTTCCTGTACAGCGTAAAACAAATCATCTGATATGACTCTGGGATAATAGCCAGCGATTTCACTTATCCCTTTCCCTCTTGCACGATATGAAGGTACGCATATACCTATCAGAGCTTTATTCGCTAATAATTTTTCAATTACAGAAGGCCCCCATGCACTTTCTTTTCCTGAAAAATTTTTTACAGCATGATCATTTAAATACTTAGCTATTGCATTCAATGATCGCCTTTCCATCCTGAGTTTAAAAATTAGCTCAATCGTTTTCACCCTGTCGGGGTCTGGAATAAAAGCTGTTCTTTTGTCATCCAATGAGAGCCATCTCGGACAAGACGCCGTCATAATCGTGCCTGATTCCAGTGCATCCTGCCGTTTTTTCTTCCATGATAATTTAACCCGACTTGACTTTATCTCGCTTTCTTCATTTGCCCTTTGTGCTATAAGTATGGCTTTTATTAATGAATATGGCTCATTCAATGAGTCTATATTATAGACTGTATTATCGCAAAGAGTTATAACATCAATACCGTGATTCAAAATCAATTTCAGACGCTCAATCGCTTCACCGACTTTTTCTCTTGAAAGTCTGTCCAGACTTTCAACTAACAATGTAGTCCCTGGCAATATGTAACCATGTTCTATAGCATCTAAAAATTCCGAAAAAGCTCCTGATTGTGCATGCTTTCCATTGAATGCGCTTAACCCCAAATCTTCATACGTTACGGTATCAAGGTAATAATCACTATTTACCTTTAGCCATTCAGTAATAAGCCTTCTCTGGCGGTTTAATGAATCACCAGACATCTGACCTGGTGATGAAAATCGCATATATGCTATGGCTTTTTTCATGGTGACACCTGCTAAAGTATGCTTTTATAAACCTTAGTGGTGAGATATGATTTTTGTTTAATTTTTATTTAAAAAGACAATTAAGGTCACATTATCTTGAATATACAACAATAATCGTATTGCAATTTTCTTACACCATAATCTTGAAAGTTCAAAAGAATGAATAAAAACTAAAGACATTAACAAAAAGCATAAAACGAGGCCCATACAAATATACGAACCTCCATATTTTAGTCGTTTAAAAATAAATTATTTTTAATGTGGTGTGCTTCGTGACAATAAATTAATAACCAACACACCGGCACAAATCAACATCATGCCTATAATGGCTGGCAGGTCCAACCGTTGGCCGAAAAATCCCCATGATAGTATGCTAATCAGGACAATACCGACTCCTGACCAGATAGCATAAGCAATCCCTGTAGGTATATAAGCCAGCGTCTGAGCTAATAACCAGAATGATGCACAATAGCAAATAATTGTGCCAACAGAGGGCCATAACCGTGTAAACCCCTCTGAAAACTTCATTAAGGTTGTACCAATGACCTCTGCAAGTATTGCACCACCAAGATAAATATAAGGGTTCATAGCATATTCTTTCCTGTTCAAACTGGAGAGAATTGTACTACAGTTTGAACTCAACTCACCTGTTTCATCATTGTGTACCCATTGATGTTCTTTTATATACCCTCAATACCCGTTTCATCGCGGCACTCTGGCGACACTCCTTAAAAATCAAATTCGCGCTCACCTTTCCTTCCCGTTCTTCTCTGGTAGCGAACCGATAATACACCGTTCGCCAGACCTTACCATCAACGACCAGGATTCCTGCCCGCGCCATTTTAGCCGCAGCCTGATTTATGCTGGTTACGGTTGCGCCTGTTACCGCGGCAACGTCCTGCGCACAGAAGTTCTTATGAGTCCCCAGGTAATGAATAATTGCCTCTTTGCCCGTCATACTCTTGCTCCTTTCAGCCCAAACTTAGCTTTGATTTCTGCGATCTTCGCCAGAGCCTGTGCACGATTTAGAGGTCTACCGCCCATGACAGGAATTTGTTTTACTGGTTCAGGTATAGCCTCACCACGGTTAATTCGCGCTGTCATACAGGTCAGTTCATCGGCAGCCTTGCGCCGTAATTCCGCGTCAGTCAGCGCATTGGCTCGCATGTTCTGATACAGGTTGGTAACCAACCAGTAATGCGCGTTTGATTTCCATGGATAAGACTCTGCATCCGGATAAAGGCCACGCTTCCGGCAATACTCGTAAACCATATCAACCAGCTCGCTGGCGTTTGGCAGCCCGGCGGTAACGGATGCTTCTTCCCGACACCAGGCAACAAACTGCCCGGGTGATGGCAGGAATGGTCGATTCTGCCGACGGGCTACGCGCATTCCTGCGTTAACCTGTTCCATTGTGGTGATCCCGTTTTCCCGGAAAGCCAGAACCCACTGGCGGCGGATTTCGTTCAGTTCGTTCTGGTCCCGGTTAGCCAGACTCGCCGGGAAAGTTGCCAGTAACTGGCTGAACACACCGTTGATGATCTGCGCTACCTGCTGTACCTGCGGCTTTTCGTCGTACTGTTCCGGCATGTTATTGGCGATCCGGCACATCTGCTCACGGTCAAAGTTAACCATCTGTGCGGCGATGTTTTTCATAAATCCACCCCATAAATCCAGTCAGTGTTTGTCAGGTCGAGTTTTGATTTTCCGGCTGTCACGCCAGCCTGTTGCTTGTTACGGTTGATTTCGAGTTGGGTCCACTTGTCGCGGAGTTTGGCCGGACTTAGCACGTTACCGGACCAGAAGTTGTCCTGGCATGCCCAGCGGAACAGTACACACATGTCGCGGTGGTTACGTCCGTCACGTTCACGCATCAGGCGGATATCGTTAGCCCACCCTGCAAAATTCGGTTTTCTGGCTGATGGCGCGATGGTCTTCACCATGTCAAACATCCACTCTGCGGCGGTCAGGTCTTCTGCTGTCCCCCACTTGCTGCCGCTCTGAATTGCAGCATCCGGTTTCACCACAGGAAGATCGTTTTCTGGCTGGTCAGAGGATTCGCCAGAATTCTCGGACGAAAAAGGTTTTATATTGTCTTTTGTTAGTTTGTCTTTTGTGTTTACCTGATTCGGGTAAACGTCTTTACCTGATTTGGGTAAACTTTTCTTACCTGATTCAGGTAAATTTACCTCTTTCAGGTAAACTTTATTTTTCTTACCTGATTCGGGTAATGTTGACCATTCACTGACCACATTATTAATGCCGATATTCCGCCCGCTCTGAATAAAAATCCCACGCTTTATCAGAACACTTTTTGCAGCAGAACACTTGTGCGGCAATATCCCGGTCAACTCGGAAAGTTGCTCGTTGCTCACCCAATCCAGTTTTTTATTAAAGCCATATGTTTTGCGCATGACAGCCAGGAAGACCAGAAGCTGGTGCTGTGTTAATCCGGCCAGCATCACAGCTTCCAGCAACTCATTTGCAATGCGCGTATAACCATCATCGAGATCTGCCACGCGCGGCTCCTTTTGTGCCACATCCGGCACTGGAAAATTGAATATCTCAGCAGTGTTTGCCATAATTCCTCCCGCAATGAGTGTGTTACGATTTGCACCTGAAAGTCGGTTCTGTTCGCGCAGACCGGCTTTCGCCATTTCCGAACCTGTCATATTGCCCCCAGCATGGTGGTGACCATCGCCATCAGTGGACCAGCCAGATCCGGGTCCACACGAAACATCGACACAATGCCTTCACTCATCTCCTTCAGTTTCTGGTGGCGTGGTGCGTTGAGAATGACAGCCTGTTTTGCCTCACTGAGTTCCTTTTCCATTTCAGCCAGCCGAGCCATGAAGCTATCCTGCTCAACCAGGTGGCCGCGATATTCCAGCGGTAGTACCGCCAGAATTGCCGGGGTCAGTTCACGCACGTTATTTCGGTATTTTTCAGAATCGAATTTGTTATCGAGGAAGCGGAACAGCTTCTGGCGTGCACGGCTGACATCATCAGGGAAATCGATGGTGCCGCCGCCCTGCTCCCGATACTCATTCACAATGAGTGCGGCAACAACATCCTGATTATCTGCAGCCGACCAGGCGCGAACGGCATCACGGATTTTTTCGTGGCCTGGCGCCTGTTTTGTTTGAGAACGATTTATCACCGCAGTCGGGCTAAATCCGCTAGTCTGTTGGTATGTAAGTGGTTGCATAGTCATTGCCTTATCAGTTAACGCCGCAGATTAGGCGGCAGAATTACTCGCGTTAAACAATGGTGCGAGGTCGGGACGAATATCTGCTGGTTTAATCTTTCCACCAGTGGCTGAGACAATTTTCATTACATAGCGGGCATCAATTCCGCCACCGTGTAGCCAACGCCAAACAGTGGGCTGGGCTACACCGCATAGATCTGCCAGTCGTTTTTGACTACCTGTAATACTGATTGCGAGTTGAATGGTTTGATTTGTCATTATTAATTCCTATTGGTATTACAATGAATAAATAATAGCAATGCGTATTAATCACAGCAATAGCAAAACGTGTTTTGACCATCAATACGCAAGCGTATAAATTAAAACTTATGAAAAAAGAAACTCTTGCTGATCGCTTAAACCTAGCGATGGAACAATCTGGAATGTCTCAAGGCGCTCTTGCAAAGGCGTCTGGCGTAGCTCAACCCACAATCTGGAGACTGACAAGCGGCAACGCGCGCGGCTCAACAAAAATTGTTGAAATAGCTAATGCATTGGGTGTTCGAACAGAGTGGCTCTCATCAGGCATAGGCCCGATGAGAAATGACGGTCAACAATTAGGGAAGCCTACTGCCAACCATCCCAAATACTTCAAGATTGACGTTCTTGATATAGAAGTGAGTGCCGGGCCGGGAGTCATCAACCGTGAGTTTGTAGAAGTTCTACGCTCGGTTGAGTACTCGTTTGACGATGCTCGTCACATGTTCGATGGTAGGAAGGCAGAAAATATCCGCATCATTAACGTACGCGGTGACAGCATGTCAGGAACGATTGAACCTGGTGATCTTCTGTTCGTTGATATCACGGTTAAATCTTTCGACGGTGATGGCATCTATGCGTTTCTGTACGACGACACCGCCCATGTAAAGCGCCTGCAAATGATGAAGGATAAGCTGCTGGTTATCTCTGATAACAAGAGCTACTCACCGTGGGACCCGATCGAGAAAGACGAGATGAACCGGGTGTTCATCTTCGGTAAGGTTATTGGGAGCATGCCCCAGACGTACAGGAAACATGGATAATCAGTACTGTGCTGATGAGTCGTTTAGGGGATAGTAAATTTAATTAGAATTAGACGAGAGCGATTTATGGATTGTGACGCTTTACAGGATATAAAAATCTCTCTTAGGTATGACGGAAAAGATGCTTTAAATCATGAAATAGATTTGAACTGCCTAGGAGAATCCCTAAAGGGTTTTTCTAAAGTTCTCTCAACAGCAGCTTCTTTCTCTGTTACACAAAAATATAGTAAATACATTAATTATCAGGAAGTTAAGGTTTACGCACGCGAAGCAAAAGCTAACTGCTTTACTCTTGAAGCAGTTCTTAACTTCGCCACTCAGAACCAGTTGTTCTCGGGGATCGCCGCAACTATACTTGGCGCAATACTACAATATATTTTTGCGAGAAATTCTAACAAGAAAGATGAAATGAAAGCTTTGCAGCAGTCACTTGAAAAGGCCATAGAGGCACTAGGAAACAAGGATGCTGGAACCATTGATAAGTTGATCTCTTTGATTGACCGAATGGCTGTAGAGCTTCGCCCCTCTGTAAGGCAGGCAGTATCACCTATTGGTAATACTTGCGATCAGATAAGTGTTGCAACAAATGTTGACGGCTGCCTTCTAAAAGTTAACGAGAGAGATAAAGCTGAAATTGATAGGCTTGATGATGATGAAGTTCTCGGTCTTCGTGAGTATCGTGCTTTTCTTACAGAATTTGATGCACAAAATATGACAGCTAAAATAATTTTAGATGGTGATGACTCAAAAAAGAGAATCACTGCTGAAATTAGCGATCCAGCTGCAGGAAAGAAGAATAACCCGTATATTAGAGCTCTTAGTGCATATATATCAACCAAAGGTGATCCATCTGCAGTATTCACTATAACCGCAAAGGCTACTGTTAAAAAAGGCCAGATAAACAGGTTATTTATTGTAGATGCGAAATGATTTCCCCGGCCGTCGTGCCGGGTTTTCTTTTGCCTCCCCTCATCACATAAACCGTTCAAAAAACCACCACGACCTCGCTTCAGTTATCGCTATGCGATGCAAGTCACAAAATTAATTCTTTTTGCTATCAAACAGTTAATATCAAAACACATCAATCAATAGCAATAAGTATTGATATAGTCAATAGCAATAGCTATTATCACCATGTCGCAACAACACAACGATACGGCAATCACCTGATTCACCGTTGCGATGACCGCTTAGATCCGCAGCTTGAATTTCAGCAGGCTCCGGGGAGTGCGAGGGGTGAAGCGGACGCGTGAACGTCGGTGTGACCAGCTGAAATCAACTCAACACCTCATACCTCAGTCGCTTCAACGAGGCGGCTTAGTTATGACAACCGGCGGCCATCCACCGCCTGAATACGCGCAGAAGTCTCTATATGTTCAGCAGCCCAGCTTACGGGCAGGAGTTTTTATGGTTCATCAACATTACGGAACGCAGACCGTTAATCGAGGTGCGGTCATGCCAGGAATGCTGGTCAAACACAAAGATGGTACCTGGACTGCATCAGCTAATTTACGCGGACGGCTTTATCTGCATCGCGGCATCGAGCGCACTTATACCCGTGATTTGCTCGTGGAAGTTTTTCTCGACGGACGCGGTAACGGCCTCAATCACTAATCCCCTTTCCTGTTTTCCTAATCAGCCGGGCATTTCGCGGGCGATATTTTCACAGCCATTTTCAGGAGTTCAGCCATGAACGCTTATTACATTCAGGATCGTCTTGAGGCTCAGAGCTGGGCACGTCACTACCAGCAGATCGCCCGTGAAGAGAAAGAGGCAGAACTGGCAGACGACATGGAAAAGGGTCTGTCCCAGCACCTGTTTGAATCACTCTGCATCGATCATTTGCAACGCCACGGGGCCAGCAAAAAAGCCATTACCCGTGCGTTTGATGACGATGTTGAGTTTCAGGAGCGCATGGCAGAACACATCCGGTACATGGTTGAAACCATTGCTCACCATCAGGTTGATATTGATTCAGAGGTATAAAACGGATGAGTACAGCACTCGCAACGCTGGCAGGGAAGCTGGCTGAACGTGTCGGCATGGATTCTGTCGACCCACAGGAACTGATCACCACTCTTCGCCAGACAGCATTTAAAGGCGATGCCAGCGATGCGCAGTTCATCGCATTGTTGATCGTCGCCAACCAGTACGGCCTTAATCCGTGGACGAAAGAAATTTACGCCTTCCCTGATAAGCAGAACGGCATCGTTCCGGTGGTGGGCGTTGATGGCTGGTCCCGCATCATCAATGAAAACCAGCAGTTTGATGGCATGGACTTTGAGCAGGACAATGAATCCTGTACATGCCGGATTTACCGCAAGGACCGTAATCATCCGATCTGCGTTACCGAGTGGATGGATGAATGCCGCCGCGAACCATTCAAAACCCGCGAAGGCAGAGAAATCACCGGCCCGTGGCAGTCGCATCCCAAACGGATGTTACGGCATAAAGCCATGATTCAGTGTGCCCGTCTCGCCTTCGGATTTGCTGGTATCTATGACAAGGATGAAGCCGAGCGCATTGTCGAAAATACTGCATACACTGCAGAACGTCAGCCAGAACGCGACATCACTCCGGTTAACGATGAAACCATGCAGGAGATTAACACTCTGCTGATCGCCCTGGATAAAACATGGGATGACGACTTATTGCCGCTCTGTTCCCAGATATTTCGCCGCGACATTCGCGCATCGTCAGAACTGACACAGGCCGAAGCAGTGAAAGCTCTTGGATTCCTGAAACAGAAAGCCACTGAGCAGAAGGCGGCAGCATGATACCGGACATTATCCTGCAGCGTACCGGGATCGACGTGAGAGCTGTCGAACAGGGGGATGATGCATGGCACAAATTACGGCTCGGCGTCATCACCGCTTCAGAAGTTCACAACGTGATAGCAAAGCCCCGCTCAGGAAAGAAGTGGCCTGACATGAAAATGTCCTACTTCCACACCCTGCTGGCTGAGGTTTGCACCGGTGTGGCTCCGGAAGTTAATGCTAAGGCGCTGGCCTGGGGAAAACAGTACGAGAACGACGCCAGAACCCTGTTTGAATTCACTTCCGGCGTGAATGTTACTGAATCCCCGATCATCTATCGCGACGAAAGTATGCGCACCGCCTGCTCTCCCGATGGTTTATGCAGTGACGGCAATGGCCTTGAGCTGAAATGCCCGTTTACCTCCCGGGATTTCATGAAGTTCCGGCTCGGTGGTTTCGAGGCCATAAAGTCGGCTTACATGGCCCAGGTGCAGTACAGCATGTGGGTGACGCGAAAAGATGCCTGGTACTTTGCCAACTATGACCCGCGTATGAAGCGTGAAGGACTGCATTATGTCGTGGTTGAGCGGGATGAAAAGTACATGGCGAGTTTTGACGAGATGGTGCCGGAGTTCATCGAAAAAATGGACGAGGCACTGGCTGAAATTGGTTTTGTATTTGGGGAGCAATGGCGATGACGCATCCTCACGATAATATCCGGGTAGGCGCGATCACTTTCGTCTACTCCGTTACAAAGCGAGGCTGGGTATTTCCCGGCCTTTCTGTTATCCAAAATCCACTGAAAGCCCAGCGGCTGGCTGAGGAGATAAATAATAAACGAGGGGCTGTATGCACAAAGCATCTCCCGTTGAGTTAAGAACGAGTATCGAGATGGCACATAGCCTCGCTCAAATTGGAGTCAGGTTTGTGCCAATACCAGTAGAAACAGACGAAGAATTTCATACGTTAGCCACATCCCTTTCACAAAAGCTGGAAATGATGGTGGCGAAAGCAGAAGCAGATGAGAGAGACCAGGTATGACAACCACTGAATGCATTTTTCTGGCAGCGGGCTTCATATTCTGTGTGCTTATGCTTGCCGACATGGGACTTGTTCAATGACACCTCAGCAAGAAAACGCCCTTCGCAGTATTGCCCGTCAGGCTAATTATGAAATCAAAAAAGCCAGACAGCAGTTTCCGGATAAAAACGTCGATGACATTTGCCGTAGCGTACTGAAGAAGCACCGCGAAACGGTAACGCTGATGGGATTCACACCGACTCATTTAAGCCTGGCGATCGGCATGTTAAACGGCGTCTTTAAGGAACGGTGAACATGAAAAACAAAATCATCATGGAGCTACAGGCTCCTTTTTTATTATTCGCATTCACCCTCAAGCGTATTAACCAACAATTCAGGGATTAATGAAAGATGGCAGACATCATTGATTCAGCATCAGAAATTGAAGAATTACAGCGCAACACAGCAATAAAAATGCGCCGCCTGAACCACCAGGCTATATCTGCCACTCATTGTTGTGAGTGTGGCGATCCGATAGATGAACGAAGACGCCTGGCCGTTCAGGGTTGTCGGACTTGTGCAAGTTGCCAGGAGGAGATCGAACTTAAGAACAAACAATGGGGACTGTGATGGCCTCAAAGCAGCAAATTTCAACATCGTCCAACTGAGGTGTAAAAATGTTCAGAATCATTTTTCCTAACACCTGGTACGTCGACCACCACGGCACTCCCTGCAAAATCCTGCGTTCTACCCACAACAAAGTTCACTACATCCGAAAAGGCAGAACATGTATCGCCAGCATGTTCCGCTTTAATCATGACTTTGAACCTGTGAATAAAGCTGATGCAGATCGGATAGCAGAAGAGATCGAAACGGCAGAACACATTAAGAAGTTACGTGCCATACGCAGGAAATAGAAAAATTGATAAATTCAATACTGCATTTCTCAGCATTAAATTTATCTCTATGACCAGTCAAGAGATGTACCTGCCATGAGCTTAATATCATGTCAGATATATCGGTCACAAACTCCCTCAGCAGCTAAGAGGAGGACAAATGTCTCGACTAATCACTTTACAGGACTGGGCTAAAGAAGAATTTGGGGACTTAGCACCAAGTGAGCGAGTTCTGAAAAAATACGCGCAAGGGAAAATGATGGCCCCACCCGCTATAAAAGTTGGTCGCTACTGGATGATTGACCGAAATTCCCGTTTTGTAGGAACGCTTGCAGAACCGCAACTCCCAATAAACGCAAACCCAAAACTCCAACGGATAATCGCTGATGGCTGCTAGACCCCGATCTCACAAAATCTCTATACCCAATTTATATTGCAAATTAGATAAGCGAACCGGAAAGGTATATTGGCAATACAAACATCCACTATCCGGTCGTTTTCATAGCTTAGGAACTGATGAGAATGAAGCAAAACAAGTTGCTACTGAAGCAAATATCATTATTGCTGAACAACGTACCCGACAAATATTAAGCGTCAATGAGCGTCTGGAAAGAATGAAAGGCAGGCGCTCAGACATTACGGTGACAGAATGGCTTGATAAATATATTTCTATCCAGGAGGACAGGCTGCAACATAATGAACTAAGACCCAACTCCTATCGGCAAAAAGGCAAACCCATTCGTCTTTTCCGTGAGCATTGTGGAATGCAACACCTCAAGGATATTACCGCACTTGATATTGCCGAAATAATTGATGCTGTAAAGGCTGAAGGTCATAACAGGATGGCGCAAGTCGTGAGAATGGTGTTAATCGACGTCTTCAAAGAAGCACAACACGCAGGACATGTTCCGCCAGGATTTAACCCAGCGCAGGCAACAAAACAACCGCGAAATCGAGTAAACCGCCAAAGATTATCACTGCCCGAATGGCAGGCAATATTTGACAGCGTAAGCAGACGGCAGCCCTATTTAAAATGTGGGATGCTACTTGCTCTTGTCACTGGACAACGTTTAGGCGATATCTGCAATTTGAAATTCTCTGATATCTGGGACGACATGTTGCACATTACTCAGGAAAAAACCGGTTCAAAACTTGCTATTCCGCTTAACCTGAAATGCGATGCTCTGAATATTACCCTTCGTGAAGTTATATCTCAGTGCAGGGATGCTGTTGTTAGTAAATATCTGGTCCATTACCGTCACACAACCTCTCAAGCAAACAGAGGAGACCAGGTTTCTGCGAATACTCTGACAACGGCTTTTAAAAAGGCCAGGGAAAAATGTGGCATAAAATGGGAGCAAGGAACTGCGCCCACATTTCATGAGCAGCGATCTCTGTCAGAACGGTTATATCGGGAACAGGGTCTGGATACGCAAAAGTTGTTAGGCCATAAATCCAGAAAAATGACCGACCGATACAATGATGATCGTGGTAAAGACTGGATTATCGTAGATATCAAAACAGCATAGAAAATAGCCAGTTTTGGGGAAGGGTTTTGGGGAAAGTTTTGGGGAAGATTTTACATCATCATAAAACAACGGGCGTGTTATACGCCCGTTTCAATATTTAACACATGTAGAGATTACATGTTCTTGATGATCGCGTCACCAAACTCTGAACATTTCAGCAGTTTAGCGCCTTCCATCAGACGTTCGAAGTCATAGGTTACGGTTTTCGCGTTGATCGCGCCTTCCATACCTTTAACAATCAGGTCTGCGGCTTCAGTCCAGCCCATATGGCGCAGCAGTAGTTAGATGGTTCATATACAACCGCATGATAAATAAAAATAATCCTATAATTTTATTGTAAATCAACTGGCTTTTATCTTTCCCCTAACCTATTGATTATCAATGTATGTTTTTTGGTTTTGATAACCGTTTTAGAGGGCAAAAACAAGTGCCTGTACCTATCAGCCCCTTCACGGCAAAGGGATTTTAAATCATGCGTGTTTTCACAAACTATCAATGGCTTAACTAAATTTTTCGCCAATAACGTACGCTGTGAGTGAGAGGTGGATATGAAGTTACACACTCCCGGAAAATAAAGAATTGAGCGTTATCTCATGCTATTAATGAAAAGTGTTTGCTTAATAGATTACATATAACTATGATTCAAGCCCAATTAAAGTCGTGTGTCTTTGGCTTAAATTGGCAAACAAACAATCAAGTCAAGAATATAAAGGAACTATTCAATGAATAAGAATTATAAAACGTTTAAACTTGAACTATGGGAGAAGTTTAAGCATCAATGTGCTTACTGTGGCACTAAACTTTATGAACCATTGATGGCGGATGTTGATCGTTTTTTCCCAAAATCAAAGTATACTGACTTCCAAGATGCTACAGACAACCTGCTCATCGCTTGTAAGGCATGTAGCATGATTAAAAAAGATCAGTTTCCTCTCGATGAAAATGGCAAACCATTACTTCTAAATCCTTTAAATGAAAGTTTTTCAGAACATATAAAACAAAATAAAAATGGATATTTAGAAGGTTTAACTGAGCGAGGACATGCGACTATAGATATATTACAGTTGAATAGACCTTCATTAATTGAACAGCGCATTCTAGATGTTATTGATATGCAGTACTCTGATGATCGAACGCTATCTGAACGAGATGTCTATATGACATTCCAAAATAGTATGCAGAACGCCATAAAACTAAATGATGCTCAGTTAAAAATTGATAGCACTTTACAAATACAAATGTCGTATATGCTATATGCCAATACAATAACTTCCTTGGAAACATATTTATGTGACAGATTTATTTCCCTAATTCATGGTAGCCAAACTAATTTGAGAAATTTTGTTGAAACCTTCAAAGATTACAATACAGAAAAATTCTTACTTTCTGAATTATTTATAAGGCATGAACAAATAGAGTCTCAAGCGATAGAGTCTATGAAGAGTGTTCTTTATCATAATCTGCCAAAAGTAAGTGGCATGTATCGAGATACCTTTGGTATTAAATTCCCTGTTTTCACAGAAGTTTATAAAAGCGTGTTAATTAGGCATGACTTAGTTCATCGAGCAGGTAAAACAAAAAATGGTAATTTTCATAAGTTAGATTCAGAGTCAGTTAAAGATGTTATCAAAAAATGCTGTGACTTGGTTGAACAACTAGAAAAAGAGCTTAAAGATTGTGCATCATTCTAGGTAATTGCCACCAAATCGAAGGTGATCGCGCTTGCGGTCACCAAAAGTAATAAACTATTCATTCCCATTCGATCATCTGAACCAACACAATTTTATTTAATAAAGTTGACCTACTTCATTATTTGATACCCATCCAATGTGCGCAAGGGCTGCTTCTGGCACATGGTTACCCTTGATGAGAAGGTAGATCACCGCTATGGGGTGTCGGGGGCGGAGGTTCAAATCCTCTCGTGCTGACCAAAAATCCTCGAAGAACCAGCCTGTTACGGCTGGTTTTTTTTGCCTGTTTTCTGAACGGGGAAGCAATGGGGAAATTAGCTTACGATTGACCCCACTGCGAAAAGCGCAGATTTTTATCAATGGACGTACATAGGGTAGATAAGGCACAATACTGCTTCAATGTCGTCTGATGGTATTGTAATACTAATTACATCAGATGATTTAACTAGATTAGTTCTTTATAGAAATCATTCTTGAATATTAATTGGCTGACTGAGGTTTTTATGGATGAAAAATACAGAAGATTTGTTGATGAGGTTGACTTTTCAAGACAATTATTAGGCATAGGGCTCACTTCCCTAAGGAAAGCAAATTTTGCAAGTAGAGGATTGTATTTTCAAGCATTATCCGGCATCAGTTTAGGATTAGAAAGGCTTATGAAACTTTGCCTTATGCTTGATGATTATAATAAAAATGGAAAATATACATCACGCAAAAAATTAAGAGATTACGGTCATAACTTAAGCAAGTTATTCAACCTAGTCATTGAGAGAGTTGATTCTCCCTCTGGCTTAAATGAAATTCACTACAGAGTGATGGAGTTGTTAACTAATTTTGCAAATTCATCAAGATATAGTAATATTGATTTCATTACTAATGACAACGACAATGATCCCATGAAGCAATGGTATAATGAAATCGATAAGAGCATTTACGATAAAATATTAACAAAAAGACAAAAAAATATAATTGATAAAAAATGCGAGCAATACCGAAGCTATGGTGAAACACTGCCATGCTATGTGCTTGGATATTATGATGAAGACAGAAACCATATAAACTCTGCAGGGGATTTAAATTATTTACTTAAAAGAAGTGAAATGCTTGCTGGTTATCGCACTTTATTAGTTATTCATATCATAGAATGCATCTATAACATATTAGACTCAATGACAGTTCAAGCAAAAGATAATCACTTCCACCATCTTGAATTAGGTCGTTTTTTTGCAACCATCATTTATGGCTCTGATAGAGACAAAATCAATAGAAAAAATTTTATCCGTATGTGAGACTACGAAGCGACCGACGAATGATGCTATCAACTTACTGTAGACGCATATAGGCCATCAGAATATTAGCACGACACTATGGGGTGTCGGGGGGCGGAGGTTCAAATCCTCTCGTGCCGACCAAAAATCCTCGAAGAACCAGCCTGTTACGGCTGGTTTTTTTGCCTGTTTTCTGAACGGGGAAGCAATGGGGAATTACAGGGGAAAAACCCCGTCAAATGTTGCCCCCGTATCGCTAGCACACAATGATTAAGTATCTTTTTCACTTTCGGAATTCATCAATTCACAAAACCATCATTCCGATTTACCTTACATGCTCCTTTTAAATCTTTAACGGTGTGCACCACTTTTTCTAACTGCCCTATACTTTCAGTCTGACATACGGCTGGAGGTTTCTATGTGTGGACGCTTTTCACAGTCAATGACCCGTGAAGATTATCTTGCCCTTCTCGCTGATGAATCAGAACGCGATATTCCATACGATCCAGAACCCATCGGAAGATTCAACGTAGCGCCAGGAACAAAAGTTCTGCTTCTGAGCGAACGTGATGAGCAGTTGCATCTTGATCCAGTTATCTGGGGATACGCCCCCGGTTGGTGGGATAAACCGCCGCTCATTAATGCACGGTCTGAAACTGCTGCCACCAGCAGAATGTTTAAACCACTCTGGCAGCATGGCCGCGCAATTTGCTTTGCTGATGGATGGTATGAGTGGAAAAAGGAAGGCGACCAAAAACAACCCTACTTTATTCACCGGGCAGACGGTCAGCCGATTTTTATGGCGGCGATCGGCAGCACACCATTCGAACGTGGAGATGAAGCAGAAGGTTTCCTGATAGTTACAGCTGCAGCTGACAAAGGACTGGTTGATATTCACGACAGACGACCACTGGTACTGCTACCGGAAGCCGCGCGTGAATGGATGAGGCAGGATGTTGGAGGGAAAGAAGCAGCGGAAATTGCAGCCGACGGTGTTGTACCGGCTGATAAATTTATATGGCACGCCGTAACGCGTGCCGTCGGGAATGTGAAAAATCAGGGCGCCGAACTAATAACGCCAATATGATTACATCACCGGACAATCATCAAACTCCGCGTTCCTCGCATCATTAATGATGTAAGTAATCACCCCGAATATCGCGGGAGCAGAACCGTAACCGTCATCATCTACTGGTAGCATCTCCCTTCTCCCGCTCTCCAAATTAATCAGGTGGTGTTGAGGATGAGTCCGATATCGCTTGATCCTGAACTCCCCGTCGATTGCACATATCAGCAGTGAGCCATCGCAGTTTGGGAGAAGGTGCTCCAGCTATTGGCGTTCCGTTCTTCTGGGCGTCCGCTGCAATGCCAAATACTGTAATCGACAGCTGGTCCAGTATGGTGTTTTTGAAGTTCAACGGGGCGAAATTTTCTGCCACTGATTACCCTGTGCTGGCGAAAGTGTTTCCGGCGTTGGCATTACCTGACGCACGCGGTGATTTCATTCGTGTCTGGGATGACGGGCGAGGTGCAGATGGTGGTCGCGAATTATTAAGCTGGCAGGCAGCTACAAACTTTTCTCAGTTTGCCGGGAATATAGGCGAAGGTGCGGGACACGCAATTAACTTTCATGATGGCATCGCCGGAAATCAGCCAGGATTTTCACGATTTAATTTCACCAGTAACTCTGTGGGTGATGGTGTGAATTTTGTTGCTGTCAGACCGCGAAATATTGCATTTAACTTTCTGGTGAGGGCTAAATAATGAAACCTGTTTTTGATGAAAATGGGCTGGCTACAGTGCCGGGCGATATGCGTTGTTTTTATTATGATGCTGAAACATCTGAGTATACGGGCTGGTCTGATGAATATATTAATACTGGCGTAAGTATGCCCGCCTGTTCAACTGGTATTGACCCGGGCGAAAACATTCTGGGAAGAGTGACGGTATTTACAGGTAAGGGATGGAGCCATGAGGAAGACCATCGCAATGAGACTGTTTACTCAATCGAAAATGGTGCAGCTGTTACAGTGGATTATATCGGTGCCATCAAAGACGGTTATGTCACGCTTTCACCGTTAACGCCATACGATAAATGGGATGGTGAGAAATGGGTGACAGACACTGAGGCACAACACAGTGCCGCAGTAGACGCGGCAGAAGCACAGCGCCAGTCACTGATTGATGCAGCAATGGCTTCCATTAGTCTGATTCAGCTGAAATTACAGGCCGGACGGAAACTGACTCAGGCAGAAACAACCCGACTTAACGCCGTGCTGGATTACATTGACGCGGTGACGGCAACAGATACCAGCACCGCGCCGGATGTCATCTGGCCTGAACTGCCGGAGGCGTAGGCCATTCAATATCGGGTGCTGTTGACGTATCAACACGCATCAGCAGCACACGGTATTTCTTCCATTGGGTGAGAGTTGTAGCTTCTTCATCAGTTGCGATATCAGCATCAACAGCATCCTGACGCCAGGATATTTCACTGTCAGCCTTTTCCCGTAATTGGGATTTTTTAACTTCAGCAATAGCTATTAATTCCTTTTTGGTCGGCTGAGGAATATCTATCAGTGCTGGTTTTCCATTCAGTGTTCCAATCTGTTTTCCTGGTGGAATATCCATAAATAACTTTTTATGTTCTTCCTCACTGACTATTACACCATCATCAGGCCACAGACCTGATGCCTCAAATTTTTCTTTCTCCGATATGGGGAAAAAGCCATTTGCTTTAGCGCTCCATACGTACATATCAATACCCCACCGCTATAATGTCCACATTAAATCCCCCGGGACCTGCCTGCCAGATGCTGGCCCCTGTTAATGATTTTGTTTGATGAACAACCGCCACATTTGCTGGTGATTGTGTTTCAGTTGTTACAGTACCGATATCATTCCAGTTAATTGAGATGGAATAGTTCGTTGTTGTAAACGACCGGGGGAAAGTTATATGTCTTACATTAGTGCCAATAGGAAATCCAAGATAAACACGCTGAATTATCATTCCTCCAGGTAACATAACCCAGTTAGCACCTTCTCCCAAACCAAGGTTTTCGAGAGCCGTTTTCACCGTGCCATCCGATTTGATATCGCCAAACGGATTCTTGCGGCTTAACAGCAGCGCACGAAGCGCTGTAAGCAGCTGGTCATGCCGCCCCTTCTCCAGGCTGGCACCGGATGCCTCCACAACACTGCAAAGTTCCTCCTGCAACATGTCAAAGTAGTCATCATCCAGATCGGTGGCAGGTGTGCCGGTCTGGGGGTTACCACGGGTAAAACCGTTCTTACCCGCGCCGAACTTATCCTTCTGCGCGGTTTTCGTGTCTATACGATGCATGGATTACTCCGGATATTTAAAAATTACGTAGGTATGCGACGGGCAGAGTTTGTTAAGCACACACTCGACAACGGTGTCGCCCCAGATACGCAGTGCGGAATCACAGGGATCGCCACATGTCATCCAGGTGGTGTTGGTGGCGGCTGGCATGTTGACCTGCCAGTAATACCGCCATTCCGGCGCATTCACCGCGTCAGTACAGGCCGATGAGCAGGTGAACGTGCTTTTGTCGTATCGCGTGATGGTGGCGTCTGGTCTGCCCAGGGCAGCAAGCTGTGCAAGGTAAAAATCCTCATTGATGCCGCCCGCCAGGTTAACCTTCGCATCCAGTCGTTGCTGACGCTGGCGAAGGGTCTGTGTCCCTGCGGGAATACATTCATCCGGCAGGCCGCACAGACGCTCCCAGCGATTTATCAGTTCGGTGGTGGTGCGCGGATCCAGCTCCCGCATCAGGGCATCCGCACGCTGATGAACGCGGGTTAATGACGGTGCCGCACCGGCAATCGCCGGATCGCTGGCTGACCACGCCGGACCGGGGGGCAACAGTGCCGACAACAGATGGATGTAATCATCGTTTGTCACGTCCATGAAATCGTCCCCAGTACCGCCAGTTCATTTTTTGCAATGGAGATATTGTCCGCCGGTGCAAGCAACTGATGGCTGTATTCCCCGTTCGCACCGGAAATCGCCTCACTGATACGCGACACCTTCAGTTCTCCCTGCGGATAACCATCACGCAGCAGGAACGAACGCAACTCGGCGGTGATGGCAGCCCGTATTTCCGGTGTGTCCGGCGTCACGCGGATATGAAAATCCACTTTATGCGCCACCGGCCTGAATACATACAAATCAGAGCCTGCCACCGGGGCCAGTGGCTCAATGTGTTGTCTTGCCGCCGTTTCCGTTGATTCTTCCGGAATGGGATTAATCAGGTCACTGCTGGCAATCATCACACCGACAGTCCCCGTTCCCATCCAGTGGCGGTATGTCCATGCACGGGTAATGCCGGGCACTTCTTTAGCCCAGACTACATAGTCCCCGTCAGCCCCGCCCTGAGGCGTCCCGTAATACCGCTCAATGACGCGGGCGCGCCACGTTTCCAGCTCTTCAGTATCAAATCCACCTGTCAGAGTGTCTGCCACGCCGGAAGACGGCAGACCATTCACCGGCGTGACCAGGATTAATGACGTACCGTCGTCAGCGTTACCGACCGCTCCTGCACTTGAGCAGGCGATCGGCACGCGCAGGACACCACCGGCGCTGGTTGCATCGGCAGTTGCCGTGTACTGAACCAGGTCATCGCGCTGAATAACACTCCCGGCGGTCACCTTCAGGCCATCGCTGACACCTTCCCAGCGCATATACCCGCTGGCAGCCGTGGCCCCCTTGCGCGGACACCGTTTCATCGCAGCATGTCGCGCCAGCCAGGACTCATCGCACAGGTCAGGCAGCATGTTCATTGCCAGATAATCGATGTAACCGTAAACCGTATGCAGCGCCGCCGCATACACCTTTGCCCGCACGTCTTCATCCATGCGCCGGAGCGTGTCGCTGACGTCCAGCCTGGCGAATAAATCGTTACGGAGCATACTGATATTTTCTGCCAGCGTCGGGCGCTGAAATTCACTGTCCGCCATGCGTTATCGCACTCCACAGATCATCAAAAGAAATCATTACCGGTCCGTCACGACGCCAGAGAGTGATACTGTTACCCAGTTCATTAATCCCGGTGCGGCGGATATCCAGATCAATACGGGACACCACACCGTCATCAATCATCCATTGCAGGCATTCGCGGATATACCCCCTTACCGTCTGCACCAGCTGATTGGTCAGTTTGCCGCGCTGAAGCAGCCACAGCCGGGAGCCGTAACGGTCATTCTGTACCGCAGGCCAGGTATCCCCCCACCATCCCATCGGGACGTCGGCATTGTCATCAGGCTCCGCCCGCCGCCAGGTGAACAGGGAAATCACCACGGCGCGGGTCAGCGGATCCAGCGGTGCGCTGGCGCAGGTGCGTTTACCGTTCACCGTCAGCCACAGTTCCATCATGCCTCCATCGCTTTATCCGGTTTGTCGGTGTTACTGCCCTGACCGTTCTCTCTGTGACGATGGCCGTTATAGGCAAGCCGCATCGCTGACATGGTGGTGCCGCCGGAGTCGCACAGGTCTTTCACCTGTCCGGTCACTTCCAGGTCCATTTCAAAACGTGCTCTGGGCGCATTGCGAAACGTGATCGTTTTACCTGCACCGTCCACCACGATCCCCTCCCGGGTCAGCGTCACAGACTGCCCCTGATCGTCATAGACAGCCACCTCACCCGTCTGCAGCCCTTTCAGGCGGTAGCGCCGGTCCGACACCGTAACAACCACCGCATGAGAACGGTCGCCATCCGGAAACAACACCACCGCTTCCGCACCGCTGTTTGCCCTTGCGGTAAAACCGTAGGGTTCAAGATGTTCAACCCCGGCTTTGGGTTCACCGGCAATCAGGGACACATCCACGGTCTGACATTTCGTGGCGGCACTGATGCTTTTCACCACTGCCCGCCCAATCAGGCCGAGAAGTTGTCGCTGCATGGCTTCAATCGTCCTCATCAGAACGGGTCCTCCTGTACTCTGGCTTTTTTCTTTTTCCGCGCGCCGGGGTCTTCAGGTTCAGGCAGATAAGCATCAGGCGGGCCGACACGGATTTCCGTCAGGGTGCCGTTCTGGTCCTGAGTAAACGTGACTTCCGAAACAAGCAGTTCGGTATTGTCAAAACCACAGACCGGATCAAAGACAATCACCCGCTGGTTGGGTTGCCACAGCGTACCGTTACCCTGTCGCCAGCCCTGCACCACATAGGTGGTTTCATCCGTCCGCGCCGCCCGTTGCCGGGCTTCAAAGTCCGCACGGGCAATACAGCCTGCCCCCGTAGCCTGCCCTGTCTGCCTGATATACATCGGACGGTAACGGGCAATAAATGCGTCCTCTGTGCGGGCCCGCAGCGCGGTGGTGGTGGCCTCACCGAAATCATCGTCGTTTCCGGCACGCTGCCCCGCCACCTGGTAAACTGAAAACCGATCCCGGATACTCTTCTCCGTATCACAGGAAAGGATGTTTTCCCCAAGTACCAGCGCGGTATGTGCCCGCGTTGAGCCAATACCACCAATCACCAGCCTGCCGTGCGGGTCGTCATAAGCCAGCGCCTGCTGCTGACCGAGTATTTTGTTGATCACCTCAATCACCGTTTCACCGTGATCAGGCTGGACATCCGGAATAACACCCGACGGCGCATCGCTGTTCACCACCTCAATGCCGAAAGGCGCAGCAAGCGCCTGCGCAATCTGTACCAGCGATCGTCCGTTAAACTGTGTCGGTTCGGCTGCACAGTCAATCAGGTCAGCAGTCAGACTACGTCCGGCAATACCGGTGCTGACCGAACGGGCATCGTAACGAACGGGGGTCGCCTCCACCCAGCCGGTGATCACCAGCTCATAACCAATCAGCACTTCCACTTTTGAACCATTTTTAATGCGCGGCTGAAGCGTGGTGATACCCTCATCTCCCGGCCACTGGCGGGTGATCTCCACGCTGAAATCCCGCGCCAGCCGTTCAATACCGGCACCGATGCGCACCGATGTCCAGCCATTCCACTCCCGGCCATTTACCCGTAGCGTGACGTTATCGTTCATTGCACTGGCACCTTCAGAGGGATCACCGGCACAAAGCCGGGATGCGTAATGGCATTACGCCGGATAATGTCCGCGTCACGCGCCGCGTTATCAAACCAGGTCGCCGCCAGCACCAGCGCGGGTAAAACCTCATCCGGTGTGCGCTGAATGATCCGTGCAGACTGTTCAAGGCGCGTGTTGATATCCGCATTCAGATCTGCTTTCACCCGGCGCAGCGCCAGAAACAGCGCATCGCTGGTTGTACGGGACAACTCCTTATCAATTGCCGTATTCAGTGTGTCGCGAATGTCAGTCAGTTCTTCCCACGTCGGCAGGTCAACCGTGTTTTTCACCGCCGGTGCATTGTTCAGTGCCGGATGCGTGACGGAAGGCCAGCCAGTGCTCTGCGCGGGTGTTGTTGCCTGCCCCACTGCGGAATTCTGCATCACCGCGGAAGTTGTTGGCGCAGGCAATCGGGTGACGGCATACGCCGCTTCGCTGATTGCGGTCGTACGAAGGGTGCTGGCAACCACGTTACGCTGCTGCGTCGCCGTGGCGGTGGTTTTACTGTCCGTTTTCCAGACGCCGCGCGGTTGCAGATCGCTGCCGAGGCTGACACCGGAAAGCGTTTTGATCATGGTGACCAGGTCGCTGGCGTTACCATAAAGGCGTTTCCCGGTACGCCACATTTTTTGCACCTGCTCAACGAAGTTTTTGCCTGACGATGGCGGAGGCAGAAGTACCGAGATATCCCCCTGCAACAGTCTGGCGGCATCCGATACGGCAGAATCCACCACTTTCATCGCATCAGAAACATACCCAAGCATTGTGCTGGCATTACCGACGACGTCGTTCTGCACAAAATCCGCCACGCCATCGATACTGAAACCACTGAAACTGTCACTGATGCAGTCATCCAGTGCAGAACAGGATGACATCAGCGTCTGCGCCGTCGCCGCACCTGAAGTGGGGTAAGAGAGTTCTCCCGCTTCGACAAACTTCAGGTCAAAGCGGACAATACGCCCTTCACTCTTCGATGTGCTGACCCGAACTTCTCCGTCAACACAGACTTTCAGCTCACCGTAAGTCGGATGGACAAGCGTGCCGGGACCGGGTTTATTCAGCGCGTCAATCAGGCGATCGCGCTGGTCAAAGCAGTCATCTCCCACCACATAAGCTGTGATGGACGGGCGGAAAGTGATTTTCCCCAGGTCTTCGGTATAGGGTTTGTCGCAGTTCGGGTATTCGTGCGTTTCCACACGACGACCGGTTCCCGCACTTTCTTCTTCAACCTTAAACGGCACACCGCGAAATGACGCGTCCTGAAGTCTGTCTTTCCACGTCATATAAACTCCGTACATAAAAAATCCCACCGGAGTGGGACTCATTAACAGATTAATTTTTCATTACCTGCCAAAGCGCGTATAGCCAACATCATGGCTGACATCAAAACCGCTGGATCGCGTTTCCATAACCCGCATACCCGGAGGCGAATTCACAAAAGAGACCTTGATCTCACCATCAACTTTTGGCGCAGAAGCTTTGTTAATCATGAAGGGATTCGGGCCTGTGGCATCGGAGGCGTTGTTTGACTGAGCCGGATCCACCGCCGGATAAGGTGTGTATCCCCGCGCCGGTATTCCCGTCCCATAAGCATCATAAGCACCCGCGCCCCACTGCGCAGAGTTAATGGCATCGACCGTGTCACCGGAACTGTCGGTAAACCACTCAATAATTGGCTTCAGCTTGTCCCACATATCCTGAAACCACTTAACAACCGGCCCCCAGTTATTGATCACCATCCCCAGCGGCGACCAGGCAAAAACTTTCTTAAGGAGTTCCCAGCCGGCCTCAAAATAAGGACCAATGGTTTCCCAGAGTTTCTTAAAATAAGGTCCGACAACATCCCAGTTAGTGATAATTAATCCCGCAGCCAGGGCTATCGCCGTCGCAATCATGCCAATCGGCGTCATCGACATGATCCTGCTGACAATACTGATGGCACCGCCAACGCCCATCAATCCCAGTTTCAGAATCGCAAGACCGGCAGCAAGCCCGACGACGCCGCGAATAACCCGGGGATTTTCATCCGCAAACTTCGTGAATTTCTCCCCCAACTCCCCCAGCCATTGCGTGATATTTTTAGCGTCACCAGAAAATGCGCCGCCAATAGCTGCAAGACCGTTAGTTGCGGTCCCCGTCATTGCCTCCCACAGGTTGGACAGCGTACCAAGCTGTGCCTGAACACGTTTATTCAGGCTGGCCTGTTTATTCATCTTCTGCTGGATCTGATCGTAACCATCCTTCCCTTTATCGATCAGAGCATTGACCACCTGAAGGGTTTCGGCATCATCACCAAATATTGCCTTAAGTACACCTGTTCGCTTAACGTCGGTCAGTTTTCGCAGCTTTGCCAGTTGCCTGAACATGTTATCAAGACCGCCAAAACTCCCTTTGCCGTCAGTAAAATCGAGCTGCACTCCGAGTTTCTGGCGGGCCATAACTTTATTAACGTCCCTGATTTTCTTAACGCTTAATCCGGACTGGATAACTTTTCGCAGGGCATTACCTGCCGACTCCCCGTTCATCCCCATCTGATCCATCATGACGCTGATGGGGGCAAGGCTCTGTGCAGCCTGAAGACCATCCTTGTTCACCATCTTCAGAACAGAACTGGTTTTAGTGAAGAAGGACAACATGTTGGTATCGTCAACGCCCAGATAAAACGCCTTCTGGATAGTGTCGAACAGCCCCATCATGTCTTCTGACGCCGTTCCGGTAGCATCCTGCATCTTTGCAGCAAACTCAGCAGCCGCTTCCGGTGTTTTTTTCAGTTGTACCGCAAGATAGGCTGTCGCTTTACCCACACCACCCAGAATGTTTTCTGCCGGGATCCCCTGACGCACCAGCATCTGCATCATGTTCTGGAAATCAGCCGTTGTACCGGGTAGCTGGTTACCCAGGCCAATAGCCAGTTTATTGATGTCCTGAAAGCGCTTTCCGACCTCACCGTTCGCATCCATCATGGCAACTTTCAGCCCGGTGGCGGCGTTTTCCTGATCGGCATAAGATTTCAGGGAAAGCGTCAGACCCGCAGCCAGTCCGCCACCAAGCGCCAGCCCACCCTGTGACGCTTCTTCCGCCTGGCGTTTAAATCCCCGGATTTTCTTTTGCATTTTCGACAGCGCGGGAGAAAGCCTGTCGACACCGGTGATCAACGCCTTAAGCTCAAATTCAGCCATGTGTGCGTTTCTCCTGCTCTATCCTGTTTGCCTGACTGACCAGTAAGGGAATTTCACTGATCGGCATATTCAGCAATTCGAAGGGATTAATGCGCCAGTAGCTGGCGCAGTCAAAGAAGCGATCAGTGAGGTATTCAGCCGTCAGGCCTGGAGGAAAAAACCAGCCACAAGCCACGCCGCTGCATTCAGGTCTGCCGGAGACATCTGGTCGACAGAGTTTTGCGGCACTTTCGCCAGCCGCACAATGTATTTCGATACCACATGCGCCAGAAGTCTGACGGACTCATCCTGATTCATCTGGTAGGGATACCCCAGCTCGCGGACATCTTTCCCGGTGGGCTCATCAAACTCCAGTACGGAGAGTGTCTCGCCATGAGCGGTAATCGGTTTCTTTAACTCAAGCTCTTTCATTACTGGTAATCCCCTTCTTCACCGTGGAACTCAAGATCGACCGTGCCTTCTTCGGCATTATGGTTCGCTTCGCCGTGCAGCCAGGCAGACGACAGTACATAGACCTGACCGTTCGCCAGCTCGGCAGTGATGGTCATCTCATCAGACGAGGTGATTTTGCTCACCGGAAAATTCTTCGGCACCTTGAAGGTCCCTTTGACATAGGGCGCACGGTGAGTTTCCTTGCGGTCCACTGAACCGTCCAGGCCGATGATGTCATCATTGACCGTCCTGTTCATGGGCACCTCAATGCCGCCGGTCAGCGATAGCTGCTGACCGTCAATTTTGAAATAACAGGTTCCCCCGATACGGGCCATTATGCAGACTCCTCTGAATACTGAAGACGGAACTGGTTAACCACGGCAAAGACACGCAACTGGTTAACATAGTCAGGCGGGAACAGCGTGTTCAGGCGGTTCGGATCGCTGGCATCACGCTCCACAACCAGGTACTGCTTAAACAGTTCGTAGTTTTCCACGATCCCCGCACGCTCGAGCTGACGGTAGGTTGCCAGCAGTTCCCCTTTGATCACCGCCGGGGTGACAATCGCCTGACCGGGACCAAAGCGGGTACCGTCACTGGCAAGCTTGTGACGCCCGTACTTACTGGTAATGACGGATTTCAGTTTGCGCAGTACATACGCGCTGGTATGCAGCGTCTCGCTGTCGAGGTAGCTGTTATCCGCAACCCCGTAAGCGTTTTTCCTGTACGTGGTGACATCACGCTGAATGCGCAGTACCCCGCTTTCGACATACGCCGTTGCCACGCCATGAGACAGCAGGGTCTGTTGTTCGGTCATCGTGAACCGTTTCCCCTTCGGCGCAGGCAACATACCCACCAGCTCACCGGTCTGCGTGGGACGTGCCGGATCGTTGCGGATAAACACCGCTGCGCGGGCGGTACGGCTTGCCGCCAGCTCGTCGGCAGGCGTCTGGGTCTCTTTTTCGTACCCCGCCAGGGTGATGTGCTGCTGGTTAAACTGGTCACCTGCGGTCACCAGTTCTGACAGCGTGCCGATCTTTGCCGTATACACATGACCATACAGCTGACGCGCATAGCTCCAGCGACCGCTGGTATCGTTCATCTCGGTCACCAGCGTGTTAACGGAGGCCGTGTCGTTGAACGGCAGACCGATATAATCAAACGGCTCATCCGCCATTGCAGCCACCGCACCGGTGAGAACCGGAGCGCCCGTTCCGGCGGTCCCCGTCGCCACGGCAATCTGTACGCCCGCTGGCAGCACTTCGCCCCCACCGAAGCCGTAGTAATTGAGGCTGACAGGAATTTCATTCCCGCAAAGCCCCTTATGACGCGCGGTCAGTGTGACCACGCCTGCCGAAGATGAGGCCGTAAACGGCAGGGCCGGAACGGCATTAATGGCATCCTGGATACTGCTGGCAATCGTCGTGACGTTATCGCCGTTAGTCACCGGTGCCTGCACGCGGGTACGTCCCACATAAACATTCACCGTGCCGGTTTCGGTTGCTGCTCCGGTCACCGTCAGCGTAACCGTTGCCGCCGCGCCTGTGGCTTCCGGAACGGCAATCACATACAGCTCGCCAAACGGGTCGGTCTGGCGATAAGCCTCGACCATACGCGCCAGCTGACTTCCCGCACCACAAATCTGGCGTGCATAGTCTGCCGACGGCATCAACACCAGACTGTTGGCAACAATCTCTGCACCGTTATTGGCGTGACCAATCAGCAACGATGCCCCGCTGTCCTGTGCAGTATTCGCCGCCTGGTTATCCATTTCCGCATAAAACAACGGAACCAGCGTATTCGACGGAATGGTGTTAAAGCTTATCGTCATCGGTATTCACCTTTTTATTCACGCGCCGGATATCACCCGCTGCTTCACGGCGCAGCCAGTAGTTGTTCTCGTCAACATTTCGCCCTTCGGCGGGCAAAAGGTCGCCGCGGGCAGGGTCAGGAACTGACCGCCCTTTAACAGGTTTGACAAACATGAGGATCCTCAGGAAGGAAGGGTTATTTCGGTGTGATGTTCGATATCGCCGTCAGGCCCGTTACCGGGCTCGAGATAATCAACATCAATCGCCAGCGTTTGCAGTTCATCCAGACTGTTCAGATCATCCTGCTGGCGGGTATCGTCTTCGGTCAGCTCGCTGATGATCGAAAAATCGAACTGATAAATCAGCTCATGACGATTCAGATCCAGCAGCGTGCCGCCGTCATAGGTAATCGGGTTACCGCACGCTTCCGGGTTCCAGCCCAGCAGAGCCTTAAAGAGCATCTGCCGGACATCGTCCACCACATCATACGAGGCAAACTGACCGCGCTCATCACGCCCGTTACTCAGTATGACAACCACGGAGAAGCCCTCTTTCAGCTCCTGCCAGTAGTCGGTCTGGCTTTTGTTTTCTCCCGGAGAGTCATCACCCGGTACCACATACGCCGCCGGGAGTCTCAGCTTTCCGACCTCCGGCAGATTTTTGAACTGTGCCGCGCCTGCCACCCGGTTTTCAAAATACGGGCAGCGGGCACGCAGCGCAGCAATAACAGGCGTCAGTTTCATCTGCGTCGTCGCTCCGGCTTCAGTGATTTACGTAATTCCCGCGCCAGAAAATAGCGTGTCCAGCTGCGGTTCTTTTCAAGAGTTTCCACCATAAAGTTATTACGTGGAGCCAGCCGCCAGCCGCTGCCACCGGATGCACCACGATGATGACTACGACGACGTTTTGCTCCTCCCCGGACACCAAAAAACAGAAACGCCGGATAGAAGTCACCAGAGATCATCCGGTTCCCCTTCCCGTTGCGCTGGTTAGGGGCAATGCGTGTCATAAAACCGGCTCGCTTTTTACTGGCTCCCGGCACCATGTAACCAATCGAACGAGCCAGGCGTCCGGTCTGATAACCGGGGTTTTCACCCGGTGCCGACCGCGCACGGCGCATCACCAGCCGACGAGCATCACGCATATGACGCTGCCCAATCGTGACAAACGCCCGCCGGACACGGGCGCGGTTAAAGCGCATCTCCGCGGGCTGCTGAACATCAACGTGAAAAAAGGGAGTCGCCATTGCTGCCTCCGTGACTCTGCGTAAATTCGCCCAGCTCCGTACACTCCAGCAGCAGAAAGCGCCGCGCACCGTTCAGATCGCGCTGACGTTTCACCCGGTACACACTGTCACCGCAGACCACCTCATAATCAGCGGTGATCCCCCGGCGGTAGCGAATGGTGATGTAATGGGTGATGGCGTCTCCGGTCTGCGCGGTTTCCTGCCAGGTGGTGGCACTGGTCTGGACAACCTTCGCCCATGCCCGGAACGCAACCGGGTATTGAGGCTCCACGCCAAAGTTATCCGCGGGCATATCCACCCGCTGGCGGATCAGGACGCGTTTATTCAGTTCGCCGGGGTCCGGCAGAATGTAGGTTGCGCTGGTCTGCGCCTGACGAATTTTCATTGCGGAAAGTACCTGTACGGGCCAACAAGCCAGCCAAAACTCTGCGGCATGTCGAGTTTCTCCACTTCCGTAACCGACGAGCGGTTTTCGTAAAAATGGCTGATAAGCATCAGCATCCCCAGACGAATATCATCCGGCAGGTGTAGTCCGTCCGGGTCGCTGTCCGGAATGGTTTCATCCGGTGCATAGAGCTTCCGGTTCAGATACGTTTCCGTCCGCTTTTGCGCCGCACAGGCCAGCAGTTGCAGATGGCGGTCATCAGCATCGAAATCCTCATCCAGCCGGAGTTGGGCTTTAATCTCTTCCATTGTCAGAAGCATACTCAGCCCTCTTTACTGGTCGTGGCTTTTTTCTCTTTTGTCGCTTTACTGCTTTTTGCACTGGTTCCGCGCTCTGCTAACCCGGCCTGAAGTGCAATCTCCTGCACCCGGGCAGGAAGCGCCCCGTCGTCATACTCACCGGCCCGAATGACCTCAACACGCATACCGTCCGGTGACCATTTCAGATCTTGTTTCAGGATCATGATTCTTCACCCTTCAGAACAGGGGCGCGGTTCAGCGCCCCTGAGTGATTACGCCGCTGCAATCTTCAGCAGTTTGATGGCCTGCGAATCGACCAGCATCCCGCCGGTGCGCTTGGTGGTATAAAAACCGACAAACGGTTTATTGGTGTACGGGTCGCGCAGAATGCGGGTGCCGATACGGTCAACGATGGTGTAACCCCGTTTGAAGTTACCAAATGCAATGGCTTTCGCATCAGCGGCGATATCCGGCATCTGTTCGTTTTCAGCGATACCGTAACCCGCCAGAGAGGACGGCTGCCCCAGTTCCAGCCCCGGACGCCACAGATAGTTACCCTCGGTGTCTTTCAGCAAACGGATGGCAAACAGGCTGTTGTTGTTCATCATGAACTTCGCGCCGGTGCGGTGTGCCTTTCGCAGCGTGTAAATCAGTTTGATAATGGCGTCTGCGGTCACCCCCGTCGCTTCGCCGGATACAATATGCTGAAGTTTGCCGAACGCCCGGACCTTATCGGTTTCATCGGTGGATTCATACGCCAGGAACCCTTCGGCTTCTTGGTACCATCGCCTGAGGTAAAGGCAATTTCTTCCTGTTCGGCAAATTCGGTTGCCAGCTCGCTGTTGATCCAGGCCTCCACGTTGAAGAAGGCATCGTCCAGCATTTTCTGGGTAGCCTGCGGGTTGCCGTAGATTTCCCCCATGAGAGGTTCAATCAGCTCCAGTCTGGAGGTGGCAGTCTGGGATCGCGTATCCGTTTCCCCCACCCATCCGGAAGCCGTACCGCCCAGATTCACCAGTTTTTTGTAGTCGGAACCGCCAACGGTGATCACCGTGGCTTCCTGACGCATCACCACTTCATCTTTCAGCAGGTTAAGAATGTTGCGATCCAGTTCTTCCGGCACGGCGTAGCCACCGTCTTCATCGGTGCCCACCTGCAATGCCTTACGCTCCAGATCGCGCAGACCGTCTTCACGGCCTTTACGCAGGAAGCCCACAAACGCCTCTTTATGCTCGGTGGCCAGTTTATTTTGCGCTCCACCTGCCGGACGTTTCAGCTCAAGCAGCTCTTTTTCAAGATCGCTTTTGAGGTTTTCCAGCTCGCTGAGTTTCCCGTTCAGGGTTTCCACCTGCCCGGCAAGTTTGCCTTTTTCCTGCTCAATCGCATCCACGCGCTTGTCGTTCTTTGCTTTGAAGTCGTCAAACTTCTGCTGCAGCTCCTGCGCGACCTGTTCGACATCTTTAATATCAACCGCCATCGTATTTCTCCTGATTAGAAGTTCAGATTTTTCAGTGCATTCAGTGCAGAGCCCACATCCTCAGCGTCGCGCAGGGACAGTGCGCCATAGCCCCCGGCCATGAATGCTTTGGCCTGGGTACGGGAGAGTCCGACATCACGCAGGACTCTTTCGATTTTTTTCTGTTCGGGGATTTCCCCGCGGGCCAGTGCGTTCTTGACGTCGCTGATCCGCGCCTCGTCGTTAGACGGGAACGTCACTAGGCTGACTTCCCAGAGGTCGATTTCTTTCAACAGAAAGGCTTCTTTGCTCCGGTCGTATTCCCAGTCTTTCAGGACGTACCCAATAGAAAGGCCGGTTAACGAACCGGCCTTCATGTGTGCATGTGCGCGTTTTGCGAGGGGATCATCATCAATAAGCAACCGTCCCCTGACGTAAAGCCCGACATCGTCTTCCTTCATTTCGGTGTAAACACCGATGGGTTCATCCATGCGGTGCTGCCAGAGCAGCGCAGGTAACGCTTTTCTGTCACTCCACGCCCGCAGGGAAGCAGCAAATGCCCCGGACATCACCACATCATCGTGGCTGTCCTTTACACCAAAGACGGAGCCATACCCTTCAAACTCACCGGAGTCACTGACAGATTTCAGACTCAGCGGTACATCAAGACGTTGTTTCGTCTGCATTGGCGTTATCCTTCTGCTTACCGGCTTTACTGCCATCGGAGGGTTTCGTGGTCATGTTCATCGGTGTGAGATAGACATCACCACCGGGACGCGGATTCATATCTTCCAGGTCGCGGCAGTCATTGGGAGAGTAAATTCCCCAGTTGATCCCGGTGGCGTAGGCTTCAAAACGGGACTTCATATCCCCGCGCAGTAACGCCCCGGCGTTAAATTTGGCGTAATAAACGCCCTGCTTACTTTTTCGTACCAGTCCGGTGTTGATCCGCTGTTCGATGCGGGTCAGATACGGCACCAGTGAATAGTTGATAAATCCGAGCCCCAGTTCTTCGATATTGTTGAAGGTGGCGCGATCGGTGTTCTGCACCATGTGCAACGGTACCCGGAACAGACGACAGATTTCTTCAAGCTGAAACTTGCGGGTTTCCAGGAACTGGCTGTCCTCGGCGTTCAGCGCCATCGACTTCCAGTCCAGCCCCATCTCAAGGATCATCGGGCGGTGAGCATTGCCAAGCCCGGTGTGACGCTCCTCAAAATCTTTCTTCAGGCGCTCATAAGCCTGATCTGACAGCGTCTGCTCTGTACGCAACACACCCGACGTCACCGCACCATTGCTGAACAGTCTGGCCCCGTGCTCTTCAGTCGCTGCCGCCAGCGATATTGCCTCGCGGGCATAGGCGATGGGATTCAGCCCCACCAGTCCGTCCAGCGTCAGCGTGCGCACATGCCAGATATCCTCCTGGCTCAGCACATCCGTGGAGCCGTCCGGGAATGTGACCTGATAGACCGGCTCCCAGCTACTGTTAAGCTTCGGTACCACACAGCCAGGATCGACGGGCAGCAGTTCAGCCACTTCGCCAAATGCTTTCACTTTGTAGGCGTAAAAGTTTCCCCTCAGGCACAGACAGGTGACCACCAGCTCCCAGAACTCCTGCGGCGTCATATAGCCATTGGGATGCGTGGAGATCAGCTTATGCAGACGTTCGCCGGTGGCTCTCTGCTTCAGGCTGCCATTCAGGTGATACAGATTGCAGGGCAACATCCCGACCGACTCTGCCAGCACTCTGATGCAGGAAAAAACCGCCGTCAGTCGCATGGCCCGCTGACTGCTGATCTGCTTTCCGGTATAGGTGTCGTAGGACAACCCGATGGCATCCGCCAGCTCTGCTGGCGTGGTCACCGGTGCGTCACTTTTTCGTTGAAATAATCCCGAAAAGAACACTATTTACCTCCGCCGACAGACGGCTGTGTACGGTCGAGATATCGCGCCACCAGCCACGACCAGAACAGGCACAACGCCCCGGCAACAACAAACCCCGCCGGGGGATAAATCAGCCAGGCACCATACGCCAGCAAAAGCGCCCCCAGCACGCCCACCAGAGGCGCGAGAATCAGCATGATCATAATTACCTCAGTTAAAGCGAGCGGATCCCATAGGACTCAATGTGGTCAGACAGCGTGTCTTCTTTCTCGTACAGCATGGCTCTGCCAACCGCCATAATCAGCGCAACTGCACCATCGATTTTGTTTTCCGCCTGCTCTTTGACGGGCTTCACCACATCATCGTTACCCGGAATGGTTTTGCCGACCACGTTGCCAATACACCAGGTCATGATGGGATTGCCATCATGATGAAAGCGCCCCGATTCAATTGCCGCTTCCAGCTCTTTCATCGGGTCGGACATGTTGGTGTAGTTCTGAATGATAGTGATGGGGTTCAGGTCTTCATCAGCAAGGTCATGTGACAACCCGGTCGCCCCGAAGGGGTCGATGGGTGACTCACTGACCGGACTGATTTTGTTCGCCGCTTTGGCCTCCTCGAGGATGTAGCGATAATCCACCTCCGCACCATCGGTAACGGTCAGAACGCCCATTTCCACCCATTTCTGAAAGCGTTCGGCTGTCCGGCGATCTTCATTTTTCTCGACGCTGTACACCGTGTCATACGGTACCCAGAAACGCGGGGCCACACTGTAGTAATGCGTTTTACCGTCAATCTCGCGGGTATAAAGTCGCGCCATGCTGTTCATATCCAGCTTACGCGCCAGGTCAAAGGCCAGAATGCACGGCTGCCCCTCGAACTGCTCAAGAGTCAGTGATTTATCCTCGCAGCTCTGCCAGCTCACCAGGTTGAAATACGCCGAACGCGCCGACACCCAGATATTGAGGTGTTTTGTTTTAAAGACGTTTGCCAGACGGGCGTTATTTTTCGCACGCTGCTGCTGACTTAACAAAAATTCGCGATAAACCGACACGCCAATATTCGGGTTAGCTTTTTCCAGCACCTGCGGGTCGGTCCAGTCATCGCCTTCGTCAACGGTATAGATGATCCCGAACAGTTCATCGTTGGGTACCGACCCGTTGAGCATCTCGATAACTTCCCGTCGCTTGTCGTAGCACGGCCCCTCAATGTTGTACCCGGCAGTAGTAATGGCCCACATCAGTGGCTGACGTCGCGCCCCCATCCCGGTAAGCATCGTGGTGTAAAGCGCATCGGTGGCGTGCTCGTGATATTCATCCACCACCGCACAGTGGGGTGATGAACCATCACCGGGGTTACCGATCAGCGGTTCAAACCGCGCGCCATCCTCCGGACGATTCATGTTTGAGGCGTTAACCTCAATCCCGAACGCTTCCGTCAGCATGGGTGTGCGTTTACACATCAGTCGCGCCGGGCGAAAGACTTCCCACGCCTGTTTCTCTGTCGTGGCACCGGAATACACTTCCGCGCCAAACTCGTTATCACAGGCAAAACAATACAGGGCAACACCGGCAGAGATTGCCGATTTGCCGTTCTTACGGGGGATTTCGGTATACACCTCCCGGAAGCGGCGCAGCCGGGACCCTTTATTGACCCAGCCAAACGCACAGCAGACCACAAATAGCTGCCACGGCTCCAGCGTGATGGGCATCCTCTTGAATGCCCACTCACCCTTGGTGTGCGGCAACAGCTGAATAAATTTGGCGGCCCGTTCAGCCAGGTCCTTGTCGAAGCGGTAACGAAACGACTTACTTTTTTCCGCCATCAGGTCATCAAGATGGCGCTGGCAGGCCTGAATCACAAACTGGCAGGCCACAATCTTTCCGCGCACAACATCACGGGCATACTGATTGGCAGCATTTACGTTGGGGTAAGATTTCCGGCTCATGACTCGATGATTTTCAGAAACGGGTTAGTGGCTTTCTTCTGCCCCGCCAGGCCAATCAGACGCTGGCGGCTGCTGGGGTCGAGTCCGAGCATTGCCCCCGTGCTGCTCATCTCGGACTCCTGTTCTTTTTTGGCGGTCAGCTCCGGATTTTTGACCCTGCCGCCCATTGCACCGGTGATGGTGTTGCCCTGTATGGCAATATTTTTCACGGCACGTCGCCAGAACTCGTAGGCCACGCACCACCGCTCAAGCACCGCGAGGTCAGTCACGCACAGCAGGCCCTGACCGCAGAGTTCTTTGGTTGTCAGTTGCCACATGATCGTGGCGAGAGGGAGATCTTCTTCAGCGAACCACTCCGGTGGCTCAACACCTTTGATGGGCGTAAAAACAGGTTCATCTTTATTCAGGGCTCGCTTGCCGGGGTTTCCGGCCAGCGCCTTGCGCGCCGTTGGCTTGGGGCGACGCCCGGAACGCCCCGCCGTTCCAGCCATATGCGGCACTCCTGGTTAAATTTCATTTTTCGCGGGTATAAAAAAACGATGGGGCGGGCAGTCCGGAAGACGTCAGGCCGCAGAGATTTGACCCGCCCCTCCCCTCAGACAGTTGAGAATTATTATCACTTTAGCCGTTCACGGGCCGTCTTCGCCTTGTGGCACGGCCAGCACAGACTCTGCAGATTGCTGTCGGCATCTGTGCCGCCATGCGCTTTAGGAATGATGTGGTCAACGGTTTTCGCCTCACGTACCACACCAGCACGCAGACATAACTGACACAGGCCTTTGTCACGTTGCAGCACACGCACGCGAATAACATCCCACTTAGAACCATAACCGCGCTGATGACGGGATTGTCCTGGCTTGTATTGCTTCCAGCCCTCGCTTTTGTGGCTTTCGCAATAGCCTGACGGATCAGTAGTGGTATCGCGGCAGCCGCGAACGCGGCAGGCTTTTGGGGTTCGTGGTGGCATGTAAAATATCCATAATGAGAGAGTACTTGTCTCTCTCATATAAAAATCAATCTATGAACACTACAATTCTAGAATATATTTTTTCTATTTTTGATAAGTAGCACTTTTTATTTCCACCAGTCAGAATATATTGACTATAATCAGTCCTGAGTTGTCTCCATTCATCATGTATACTTTTATCTTTAATCCCCCCTTCACATAAAACCCATGCTCTCACTGCATTCTGGTATGCTGATTCAAGGTTTTCTTTCATGAAATATAGTTGTGCTTCATCATCAACTCGGTGAACAACAGCATTATACTGCTGTTTAACTCTTGTTTTAGCTATTCTATATTGTGTGGAATCCCAATTATCGGGCATTGCCTCAAAGGCATCCTCCAGCTCAAGTAAAGCTCTTTTAAACTCTAACTTTACTTTAAATTGCTCTTGTCTATTCCATGTGTTTAACGCCTTGCGTGCATAACACAACGCCCCCAAAGACGCGATAGCCGAACCACAAGCCCCAATAGCAGACCACATATTCCAATCAATCATAATACCTCCAGTTAAAAGAGCAATATTAACATGGAATCATCTCTATGAAATTACATGCCCTTTTACTTGTTAGCGTCGATATTTTTTATTGTCGCTTTATCAAGATTACACTGTTCCAACGCTGACATCAGACTCACATTCAACTCCAGACTGTCACCATAGGTCAGAGTATCGGGTATGTGCGGTACTGGTGTTTCCAAAGTCAGAGTAGCTGGAAGCGGAATTGGAGGTACTGTTACGTAAACTGTCCGCGTACTTCCGCAACCGGTCAGCAGCGGCAGCAGGCACAGGACGTGAAGCACAATCATCATCCGCAACAGCCATTTTGATATCTTCCTGGGTTCTCTGTGACTCCAGTGCGATCTGCTGTTTTGCATGCTGGTTAGCCTCCAGTACTGTATTGACAATTTGCAGTGATTGCAGGACGTTATTGGTAATGGCAGTTGCCAATTTGGCATTTTGTACAGCTTCATCAGCACGTTTCTTTTCGTACTGATATTTGCTGTAGTAGTGGTTGGCTGACCAGATGAAAGAACCAATGACAGTAACGAAGAAAGCAGAGATAACCAGCTTATAGCTCAACTTCATTTACCACCCCACCAGCCTCTTTAAACCGGGAAATCAGGTCACCGATTTTATGTTCATACTGACCGTAACCTGCACCAGGTAACGACGCCCAGATATTGCTGCAACGATCAATAGCCTGACGGATATCACCGCGATCAATCATCGGTAAAGCGCCACGCTCTTTAATCTGCTGCAATGCCACTGCGTCCTGGCTTTTGGGGGAGAAGTTTTTCAAACCAAGCTGTTTACGGTAAGCATCCCACCAGCGTGAAAGAAGCTGATAACGTCCGGCGGCTGTTGATTTGAGTTTGGGGTTTAGCGTGACAAGTTTGCGAGGGTGATCGGAGTAATCAGTAAATAGCTCTCCGCCTACAATGACGTCATAACCATGATTTCTGGTTTTCTGCCGTCCGTTATCCGTTCCTTCTGACCATGCCACCATATCGAGGAAAGCTTTACGCTGGGAATTTAGTGCCTGCATAAATTACTCCTTCGAGCTACCAAATTTGTTACCGATTACTCGCATTGCAGCCCCACGAATTGCATCGACACCAATCAGCCCAACACCGCCACCAATGGCAACAGAAAGAGATTTAGGCCATCCGACATACTCAAGAGCGGATGCAAAAGTCAGCGTCAGAGCACCACAGAGCAAAATCTCGAGCGTTTTTCGCTTCCACCCACCACCACCGCCAAAATAGGCAATACGCAATCCAGCCATAACAATCGACATAATCACTGCGCCCAGTGGTGTGTCTCCACGCCACCAGCTCTGGACCAACTCCAGCCAGGTATTTGGGTTATGAGGCATTTGTAGTTATCTCTCACCTCGCTGATACAGCAGGTGCAAATTGAGGGAACATCATGTACCGCAAATCAGAAGCGGAAACGTCAAAGAAGCCGAGCCAATGGATAACTGCGGAATAGGCCAGGACCAACGAATCCCCAGCCCCAGAGACGACAAAACCCGCTCGACGGCGGGTTTAAGCTGTGTGGCGAAGTAACCACTCTTAACACGATACAATAGTTTTTGCGTACGCGTTAGTGGTTATGTAAACTTTCTCCATATAAAAACAGCAAAGAAGCGGATATTTTGAAATGGCTACACTGGACGCATTCAGTAGAGTAATAACTCATCATACTATTACGATCGATACACAATACCGTACACAGAAAATTGATGATAGCATCAGATCGAACTGTGTTTGCCCAGTACCAACAATGCGTGAACTTGCTTCTAAAATAGTACATTGTAAAGCAATGATGCACAGTTATGAAAAAGGAGACTTAGTTTTAACTTTACAAGATGTAATATTCTTATCAAACAGAGCCGATAAAAAACCCAGCCATCTTGGTCTTTTAATTAATGCTGTAGATAAAAATGGAAGCACTACTGTATTAAAAAACATTAATACAGATGTTCGCACCGAAATATCACCAAAACATGAGGAAGGTGAAGGTTACGAAGTTTCTTCTCATATGATTATTTCTCTAGACGGAAATATGCGAACGTATGACATGAGTTTTATGCCAATACCAGGAGTTTCCACAGCAAAAATAAATGGTTTCCTGAATAAAGTTCTCTTTAACGTAGCCAAAGATAATGAAGATATCTTTTCATGTAACACTTTAACAAATGAAGTATCAAGTTTAACAAAGAAAAAAATAAAAGTATTATACAAGCCAGTCTTTGATATATCTGGAAAGTTAGATGAAGATTTGTTCAATAAAATAAATAAAGAAGGACTTTCTGATGTCGTTTTGGTAAAGAATGAATACAGAACTATTAATGCGCCAGATGTTAACGCGGCTATTATTCCTAAAGAAAGTACTTTACGCTTAGTACCAAACCATGGCCCCAACAATGTCCTTGGATGGATAAAATCTGTCTCAAACTTCTTTAAAGAAGATAAAAATGGAGGTTATGACTTAATAAAAATAAAATTCAAAGAGCCAGAGACAGGATTCACAAGACAAGTTGACCTTCAAACTTCAAATGTAAGGCTGGATGGGCTGGAAAAAACATTTATCAAAAAGAGTGTAATAAATGGTTTTTCTTCGCGCTTAAAGGATTCTTATGATAGTATTAACATGGAGTTTGTGAATAAGATTATCGAGGTCATGTGAGGCTAATATGATTAGTATATTTTCACATTTATTTAGACCGTTTGGTTACCTTTTCATTAAGGGAATTAGTGGTAAGTGCGCATACGATTTTTATGCACCTGCCGGGCTTGCTGTGATTTCTTTTTTTTACTTTTATTTATTTAAAATACCTACATCAGACCTACTAAAAGATGGCGGCTTTATTAAGTCTATATCTGGATTTGTATCAAATCTGCCAGGTTTTTATATAGCAGCTCTTGCAGCAATAGCCACTTTCAACAGAGAACAAATTGACTACCCTCTGATAGGAACTAATGGCACTCCTTTTATTAAAATTACACGAACAAAAGAAAATGGTAGAATTGTTGACACTCAAGAGAAACTTACCAGAAGATTATTTCTGTGCATGTTATTTTCATTTTTAACTGCCCTCAGCATATGCATAGTGATTTTCAACGCTTTTATCACACCACTAATAAACATACTGAATAATGATATAGCAAACTGGTGCTATATCATTATCTTTTTATTCCTTACATGGCAAATGCTTGTTTCAACATTTTTTGGACTATACTATCTTGGTGATAGGATTCACATTAATTAACTACCATAATGGGGTTTATAGTTATTATTACACCGCTGATAAACCCCATGGCAGTCTGCAATTCCTTCCTAATTGTGCCATCTGAACATCTTCTCTTCTTGGCAATAGTGCGTAATGAGATACCAATAACAAAGTGAGCTATGATCAGCTCATATTCCTCTGGTTTATACTTTCGCAACCGAGCCACACAACCGTCTATCATGATGCCTTCATCATCATCACACTGGAGACGTGACTTTTTACCGTGTGGTAAAAGTCCCTTGAAACCAGCCGCTATCGGCTGGCAGTCCACCCCACCATTTTCTGCTGCAGCCCTGATAGGTTA
>OGPN01000114.1_pt1 | contig 57861 bp, 44 predicted proteins | sample 1552941 | NCBI WGS metagenome assembly OGPN01 (sample SAMEA2580220, study PRJEB22360) | human gut metagenome | biome: human gut; feature: human-associated habitat; material: faeces | place: Denmark | collected 2008/2010
TGGTAAAATGAGTGCTTTTGAAAGAGCTGCTGAAATGTCTTTTCTCCATGAAATGATTAGTGAAGAAAAGGAATACGAAAAAACTGAATTGGAATTATCCGGTCTGGATCCCGATGAGCTGGGATTCATGGATCCTGATGAACGCAGGGAAGTTCTGGAAGATGCCGGGCTAGATCCGGATGAATATGATTTTTAATGGAGGAAGAACAATGAAGGTATTTTTTACACTTACAGGAACAAAGCATTATTTTGGAGATGAGTTTTTAAAAAAAGGAATGAAATTGGTTCTTGAAAAAGAACCGGATAATGAACATGATAAAGAAGCAATTATCGTAAAAATGGAAGGTCTTGGTAAGATTGGTTACATTGCAAATAGTCCATATACTGTTATCGGCGAAAGCATGAGCGCTGGTCGCTTATATGACAAGATTGGCGATACTGCAGTTGGAGAAGTTGTATTTGTAACTGCTCAGGGCGTCCTGTGTAGAGTATGTAAGAAGAGTTTAACTGATAAAGAAAAAGCATTGATCCCAGAAGAATGCGATTGTGAAGCTTAGGGTGTTGATGCTCTGCACTTCTTTGTATATCAGATAAAAAATATGTAAATGAAAAGGGGAACGTTGATATGTCTAAACACCATGTTGAAAAAATTACTTGTCCACATTGTCATAAAGAGTCGGATTTTATACTTTGGGATAGCATCAATACCAGTCTTGATCCAGAGATGAAAGCGAAAGTAAGATCAGGCGAAGCCTTTAAATGGGTATGTACTTCTTGTGGTTATGAAGCAAATGTAGAATACGCTACATTGTATCATCAAATGGAAGACCTTGTGATGATTTATTATGTTCCTGGTGAAGGAGATAAAACAGAGACAATAGAACTGATGAAAGGAAAATATAAAAATACAGATGGTGAATTTGTCGAAATGGATATGAAAATTGACGAAGGATATTATAAACGCGTGGTAGATACCAGAAATCAGTTTCGTGAAAAGTTAGTTCTATTAGACGAGGCGTTGGATGACAGAATCATAGAACTAATGAAATTATTTATGATTGCTCAAATAAAAGATAATGACGATGACTTGGAAATAGAAGAAATGCTCTTTGATAGATTGGAAGATGGTACAAGATGTTTTGCCATTCATCTGAAAGATGGTCGATGGGCACATACAGATTTTTCGCAGAATTTCTACAAACATATGGAGCAGAAATTTGGAAAGATACTGGAAGAAGAAAAGGACGAGGTGGTTATCAATCTGGAATGGGCATTAAGTTTGATGGAAAGACAGGAGTAACAACTGCAAGTTGCTTTTGCGAAAGTCACAGATAGTGAATACATGAATATTTGCAAATAAAGTTGTTCTATAAATCTCCCACCTATGGTATGCTGGAAACAAGAAAATTACGGAGGTATCCAGTATGCCAAAAGGAACAAATAATAAATTCAAACTCTATCGTCTGGCGCAGATTATGATGGAAAAGACGGATGAAGATCATTATATAACAATGCCAGAAATTATGGCAGCTTTAGCAGAATATGAAATAACAGCAGATAGAAAAACAATCTATGCAGACTTGAAAGATTTGGAACAGCTAGGGATTGAAGTGGAAGGAGAACCGGTAGGCAACCGTTATCACTATCATGTTATTTCACGTTCTTTTGAACTTCCTGAGCTGAAACTTCTGGTAGATGCGATTCAATCTTCGAAATTTATTACAGAAAGCAAATCAAAAAATCTGATTAAAAAATTAGAACAGTTTGTCAGTAAATATGAGGCTGCAAAGCTTCACAGACAGGTATTTGTTTCCGGAAGAATTAAGACCATGAATGAAAGTATTTATTATACCGTAGATGCCATTCACAATGCGATTTCGGAAAATAAGAAAATCAAATTTCAGTATTTTAACTGGAATGTGAAGAAGGAAATGGAGCTTCGCCATGGTGGGGCTTATTACCATATCAGTCCGTGGGGACTTTCGTGGGATGATGAAAATTATTATATGGTTGGGTTTGACTCAGATGCTCAGATAATCAAGCATTATCGCGTAGATAAAATGCTTCACATTCAAATGGTGAATGAATCGCGTGAAGGAAAAGAACATTTCAAAAAATTGGATATGGCTGATTATGCGAAAAAGAGTTTTGGAATGTTTGGAGGCAAGGAGCAAACAGTAAAACTGTTGGTTAGAAATAATATGGCAGGTGTTATTATAGACCGTTTTGGAAAAGATGTTATGATGGTACCTGTAGATGAGGATCATTTTACTGTGAATGTAGATGTGCATGTTAGTGGACCATTCCTTGGTTGGATCATTTCACTTGGAGAAGGTGTAAAGATTGTTGGACCTGATGAAGTAGTAGCTCAAATGCAAATGGAAATAGAAAGGTTGCAAAAACAATATTATTAAGTAATTGAGATAAGAGGGGTTAATGCGATGAAACAATATTTTTCCGAAAGAAGCAGGAAATGTAATGAACAAGATATTTCACCTGATGCGATTACATTAATAGAAGAATATCTTGAGTTGAAAAATAAATAGTTTGTCGTTTGACAATTGAAAATGCAAGTGCAGGTGTTCTTTTTAAAGGACACCTGCACTGTTATTATTAGATCATAGCAAAGACTCAGATTTCACAGGAGGTGGTTATGGAAGATGCAATGATAAAAAGAAGTGTGCCATGAATCAAGAGTAAAGATGTATATGAGCATTTCTATACATTGAATATAATGCGTGATATAATTATTTAACAATAGTTGTATATACCGATCAGTTGATGGTGTCTAAAATAGAATTCAAGGACTATAAAAATGAGTACAGGGGGGATTGCTTTGATTAGTGCAGAATTGAGTCATAATCCGTATTTACTTAATACGACAGTAAAGTTTAATGGACAGGCTCCAAAGATTAACAGCCAAATTGAAAAATATGAAAAATTGCCATTAAAAGATTGGGTACATTTAGTTCCGGAAATCTATTATAACGAAATGAATGGATATGATTTCAATTTGTACTTTATTGGTACAAAATCAGACTATGAAGAAATAAAGAAAGCTTTTCTGGTTAAGGGTATTAGCGAAGAAGATGTTCGTATATCCCATAAAAATGAAATTGAAGATGCTGATACAAAAAGCAAAGAAGTTGATGCGCTCATATCGTGGTTGAAGAATACTCCAAATTGTAAGTTTGATTTTGATGCCTTTTGGAGAGAAACATCAGATTTATTTGAAAGTTCTTATCCGTTCATCTTGGTTAGGGGCTCTCTTCCTACAAATATGGATTCATTATTATCCTTCGAAAGAGTGGATAGTGCAACTGAACTAAAGAATACAGATTTAACGAGTACTCCAATCGTATTTTATATTGAGGAGAAAACCAAACCTGAATTTAGAAGAGATTTAGAGGCTATTCTGAAACGACACGATGTTCGAAAAGAGCAGCTTTTTTTTATGATTAGTCCAGAGTTGGATCGTGCTCAGGTTACAAGAGTTATAAGCGATTTGGGAGTAGAAAAACCTCAGGTAATTGAAAATTATAATGACGATTCAGTAATGATGTTTATCAGGAATTATCCGATTACTGAGTTTATAAGAACCGCGATTCAATTATTTAGAAGTGAAGTTGAGAAAATATCAGATATATTAGATGTCGAAAATAAGGAAAGCAAAATTGCAAATGCTGAAGTTCATAAAGAAATTGAAGAGTTGGAATCTGACTTAAATGCATTGAAAGATGCTGATGATTTTTTTGTCCAGAGAGATAATTATGAGGCACCATATATTTTCAAAGAGATTCAGCAGATACTTATTGAACAGCTTTTAAAGTGGAAAAGTAGAAAGACGAAAATTACTGGAGAGAATGAAATCAAGGCATTTGCTCAGGACTATATCTATTTGGTACAGTCTGAGATAGATCGTTTTATTTCATCAATATCAGCGGCTTATAAAGATGAATGGAATAGTATATGTAAGGACTTCTCTGTAGTATATGCAAACGCAGGTATTGATACTGAATATTTTCCGACAGACATCAATCTGCCCGCAGTATACCCGATTACAATTCCTGAGATTAAAACGGAATTATTGAAATTAACAATTTATGAGGAGGCAAAAAATGATTTCTTTGGTTTCTTAAAAAAAACGGGTGATGTAAATGAACCTGTTATGATTGCAACCTGCTATTTAGAACAGTGGAGAAATATGGTTCAGGACATCATTATGCCTGTGGTAGAAAAATATATTGAACAGTGCATACAAAATCTGTCCGAATATTATGATCGTATGGCCGAGGCATATCATCAGCATTTATCTCAACTGGTTGAAGAAAAAACAAAGGATAAAGAAATTGTTTTGGCGCAGTTATCAGATGATGAAAGAAGATTGCAGGAAGATAATGACTGGTTATCTATGTTTAAAGAACAGTTACAGACAATAGAGAGGGATTAGTTATGGAGACAAGAATAGTTAATATACCTTCAAATGAAATAGAACTGAAAGAAAGGCCTCTGTCTACCCGATTAAGTGTAATTGATGATGGCATTAGGAAAAAATATCTTGCACGTCTCTCAGAAATGCAGATAGCACCGATCAAGGATCTTCCACCTTTAGAAAACGATTTGATCAGTAATGTAAGATTGTACCATGTGACGGAAATGGTTTATCAGAAAGGTGAATCTGTTACAGATAAATTTACGACGGTATTTAATACATTAGCGACATATAATGCATCGGTATTTATCTTGATTGATTCTGATGGAAAGACAGCTAATTATTATCTCGGTGTTCGTAATAATGAGTCTGATGAATCCTCTAAAAAGAGATCCACCGTAACACTAGGGGATACATTAAAGCAGACGTTCATCGGTCATTTTCCAGGTGTGAAAATTGAAAATGAAGATAGAAAGAAAATTGCAGAGCTTTCCCAAAAAATTTCTACAGCAACAAATGTAGCTTCTGTAAGTGTTGTTGGAAATACAAAATCCGAAAAAGATATGACGAATGAACAGTTTGTGCAAGGGCTTGAAAAACTGTCATTAGCTATGAGTGGAAGGGCATTTACTGGATTGATTATTGCAGATAATCAGATGCCGCAGAATATCCATGCCTTAAGAGAATTTTATCAAGAGTTGTATAGTAAACTTTCGCCATATCAGAAAATCCAGATTTCAGACAATACATCTACATCCACTTCAAGAGCGAAGTCTTTCTTAGAGATGGATACAAAAAAGAAAGCTGCGACGGGTGTGAGCACAGCATTATCTATGGCTGGTGTAATTGGAGGTTCAATTGTAGGTGGACCGGCAGGTGGAATGATAGGGGGACAAATTGGAGGGCAGTTTAATGGATTTATAAATTCATTGGCTCCTAATGAGCAGGTAACGACAGGTAACTCGACAACGACATCTTCATCATATGAGAACAAAGCTGTTACAGATATGCTGGCTCTTTTAGATCAATTATTGAAAAAGACTAATGAGTATGACAGCTATGGAATGTGGAATGTAGCTGGTTATTTTGTATCCGATGATATGTCTACTGCAGAAATTGCGGCAAGTAATTATCGCTCACTCATGAACGGAGAAAATACTGGCCGTGAAGTGTCTGCTGTAAATTCATGGAGATTTAATAACGATGCCTATACGCTAGAAGACTTTAATACACTTACAACATATCTTTCAAGATATGCCCATCCACAATTTGTATATTATAATGATGTAAATGTTTCGGCAGCTACAGCTGTAAGCGGAAAAGAACTTGGACTTCATTTAGGACTTCCTAGAGCATCTGTTCCTGGTTTACCGGTTATAGAGCATGCTGAATTTGGAAAAGAAGTGACGACTTATCAGTTGTTTCCACAGAAAATATCATTGCGTCCTGAAGATCGTATGACTCTTGGAAAAGTATTTGATCTTGGACAGATTACAAATAAGGTAGTCGAACTTGATAATAAAAGTTTGAATATGCATACCTTTATCACGGGATCTACGGGTTCTGGTAAGAGTAATACAGTATATCAGATGCTTAGTGAACTACATCAGGATAGAATACCTTTTCTTGTTGTGGAGCCTGCTAAAGGTGAATATAAAGATGTATTTGGGCATTGGGATGACGTAAGGGTCTATTCGACGAATCCTAAAGTTGCTGAATTGATTAACCTTAATCTATTCAGATTTCCGGATTCTATTCACGTTTTAGAGCATGTTGATGGACTTGTAGAAATATTTAGTGTCTGCTGGCCAATGTATGATGCTATGCCGGCTTTCCTGAAGGATGCAATTTTAAAATCTTATGAATTAGTCGGTTGGGATCTAGGCTCATCGACTTATGAAGGAGATGAAGTTGAATATCCGGATTTTGAAATATTAGCAGAACAGCTGGAAAGATTGATTGATGATACAGATTATTCTGCTGAGGTAAAAGGAAACTATACGGGTGCATTAGTTACAAGAGTAAAATCATTAACAGTTGGTCTGAATAAATTTATTTTTACTACACAGCAAACCCCATATGAGTATTTGTTTGATGAAAATTGTATTTTGGATATCAGCCGAGTGAAATCTGGAGAAACAAAAGCTTTAATCATGGGATTGATAGTCTATATTCTTAATGAATATAGAGTGGATCAGAAGACATCTAATAATAATGGTCTTAAACATATAACTGTACTGGAAGAGGCACATAATCTTCTGAAGAATACTGCTGGCGGGGGAGAATCTGATTTGGTAGGAAAATCTGTTGAGATGCTTACTCAAACTATTGCGGAAATCAGAACATATGGAGAAGGATTTATTATTGTAGATCAATCTCCTTCTTCTGTAGATATTGCGGCAATAAAAAATACAAATACTAAAATTGTTCTTCGTACACCAGAAGCAAATGATCGTGAAGCGGTAGGGCGTTCAATGGGTTTAACACCGAATCAGGTGAATGAAATAGCTAAGCTGCCTAGTGGAGTTGCTGTTGTATATCAGAATAATTGGGTAAATCCTGTACTAACAATGATTGATAAAGCTAATGTTACAGAAAAACCATATGTAAATGATATACCGGTAATGATTAAAAGCATTAGAGAATCAAGAACTGATGTGATTCGTGCAATTATGGAACCATGGATGCCAGGAGATGTGATTGAATTTTCTGAATTAGCGAAATCTTTAAATAGTTTGGAGATATCTAGATCAAATCGAAAACTGTTGTCAGTTATGATATGTACATATCGAGATCATAATGGTCATATGATTTGGAACGAGAATTCAATGGCATTATTAGAACAATTGTTGTTTGATATCTTAGATATTTCGCAGAAGACAATAGAAAATGCTATTCAGGCTAATACTCCTGATTTACTGAGAAGAGAAGTAATATCGAAAACAATTGGCCTCACATATGATCAGGTGGAAGAAATCTGTCATGTCTTGACGATGGAGGTATAGTTATGGATTTTGATTTAGGAAAAACATTAGATTCCATAAAAGATGGAACAAAAGAAGTGACAGAGGTCACCCATGAAAAAACCAGAGCATTTCATGAAAACTATGTGTCGAAGGTGCTTCCTGATTGTGGCAAATATGGGGATGCGGCAAAGTTTGTTGCAGAAATGGCACCTGGAGTGTCAGAGTATAATGCAATTGTAGATGGTGATTGGACAGCATTTGCTATCGCTGCCGGAATAGATATAGGAGCAGTTGCAATTGGTGCATTTACAGCTGGCGCAGGTTATGCTGCAGTAAAAGGTGGAACTACAGTTGCTAAAACAGGTGCGAAGGTGGCTGTAAAAGAAGTTGCAGAGGCTGGAGCAAAGAAAGTAGTTAAGGAAGTAGCTGAAGAAAGTGTCGAGAAGGTTGCCAAAGAAGCAGCGGAAGCCGGAGCAAAGAAAGTAGTTAAGGAAGTAGCTGAAGAAGGTGCCGAAAAGGCTGTCAAAGAAATAGCGGAAGCTGGTACAAAAACAACAGTTAAGGAAGTGGCTGAAGAAGGTGCCGAAAAGACTATCAAGGAAACTGCTGAGAAGGTTGCATCTAAAGGAGTAAAAGAAGTTGGTGAAAAAATAGATAAAAAACTAGTTCCAGAATACTTGCAGGAAGTAGAAAAAATCACTAACAGAGAAATAAAGCCTCAGCAAATGGAAAAACTTCAAAAGGCATTGAAAGAACAGGAATTTGTAAAACTAGATCCTGAGAAATCTAAGCTCCATAGAAAATTATTTGATAATGCGAAAGACAGACTGATTGATGAATGGGAAAAGAATACGGGAGATAAATGGCCTGTATATACAGAGGATGTTTTAAATGATGCAGGCGAAGTAATAAGAAAAGCTGGGCAACGTTTTGATGCGCATCATTTAATAGAGTCAAGTTTTGGTGGACCAAATGCATGGTGGAATTTGCATCCGGCAGCCTTTCCATCAGAACATCAAGGTGGCATTCATGCAGTTGATAGTTTGGCAAATTTAATCTTTTAAGATAGGTGATAGAAATGTTTGAAATGATAAAAAGTAATCCTCAAAACACATTTTATCCTGTTAAAATTGAGGCTATTCAAAGAGCAGAATCTAATATGGGCATAATTATTCCAGATGTATTAACTCAATTCTATTTAGATGTTGGGTATGGATTTTTAGAGACACATAGACATAATATAAATAGAATAATGGGTCCGAGTAGTGTCGAAGAATTCTATTTTGGAACAGGACAATTTCAGAATTCTGAGGAAGTAGAGATATTCGGAAAATATACGAAAGACAAATTAGTTTTCTTTGAAGTAAATGAGTCATTATTTTTATCAATTGGAATTACTAAGTTGAACAAAGGTAAGATTTATTATTATGATGACGTGATTGCAAATGACATGAGCGAGTTTTTTGAGAAATATCTTGAGAATGAGAGATTTTTTTTAGACTTTATATCACCTGTTCGATAAACTAAATAGTTATAAAATCTTAAATTCATATCAGCGTGTGGCGGGAACGGTTAGTACAATACTTTTGTTTATTACAGTTCTGAACAAATAGCATTGAATCGCACAAGCTAAAATAGTTTTGTGTGAATGGGATGAAAGTGAATAAGAATGGAAAACAGGACGCATAAGGAATCAATCATGAATTCCAGCGTCCTGTTTATTTTTATATCTGACAAATCACGTTTGCCAAAAAAAATAAATTATTATTTCGCCAGAAAATTACTTCTGATCTCCATCGGCATATTATATACATGTCCTCTCTTAATCAGACTAAACAGCTTAAAGCTCATCAGATCAGCAGGCACATTTAAGCTGCCACAGAGACCGAAATAATCCAAATCTTCATATTCAGTCTTCTCGGCAAGATCTTCATCTGCTAACAAGAGATCCGCAGCAAAGAGGTTTGCTTCATATTCTGTCGGATCCTGCATCACGTAAAGGGTATTATCCTTCATAGGAGCCATCTTTAATTGGCTTTTATGTAAGATGATATGGCCAAGTTCATGAGCTGCAACAACACGTTTCTCTTCATCAGAAAGAAAGCTGCTAAGCATAACATATATGGTCTGACAGCTCAGAAAGCAGAATCCTTTCAATTGTTCAAACTTATCTGATTCATAGACTACAACATTCATGCAGTCCAGTATTTCAAAAGGGTCTCTGGTCTTAAATCGTTTGACCAGCTTTTCCACTTCTGAATAAATGTAGTGTTTCTTCAAATATATCACCCCGAAAAATTTTCTTATCTCAAGTTTTTACGAATACAGGTAGTGTCCTGCAATTGTATTGTACAAAAATAGCTGTACTAAAAAACGGACACCTAACGATTTTACTTGAGATATTTCTTCGGTGTGAACTTCTTGGCTCTCTGTTTGGAATCGAGATAAAGCATCTGGATCTCATCCATGAAAGCGGTCTTATCTTCATCGGATAATTCACCACCGGCAAACATAGCGGCAGCCTGTTCTAAAATCTGCTGAGCCTGTTTAGCACCTCTGGAACCGTACTGTTCAGACACTTCTGTAATAAAGGACTCCTCTTCTGACATAAGATAAGAAATATCACAGCCAAGGATATCTGCAAGATTTTGATACAGTTCGCGTTTCTTAGGATAGCGATTCTGATTTTCCCATCCACTTACTGTTCTTAAAGCTACGCCAAGTTCCTGAGCCAGTTGGGCTTGGCTCATTTTTTTTGTTGTTCGTAAGGTTTTTACTTTTTCACCGAACGTCATAATAATACCTCATTTCTAAGCGGTTTTTCGGACTTTTCACACCAGTTCCTGGAGCATAGTAGGAAACATCTTTTCTAAAACACGCAATTTAACTATTGACAACAGGCAAGGTGTTGCGTATAATGTGAATCACAACAGATGTGCAACATCTTGCCTATAATATATCTGATATTTCCTGTCATGTCAACGAGAAATATAAATAAATTGCATATTTTCAATAGATATCACCGTTTTTCAAGATATGAAATTTAGGAACAATTCGATGATTGAAATGCATATATAGGCAACTTGATAACGATATGGATCTTTCCATATGAATGAGGTGAAATGAATGGAACATCAGAAATCATATATTTGTATCGATCTGAAATCCTTCTATGCCTCTGTGGAGTGTGTAGAAAGAGGGCTGGATCCATTTACAACCAATCTGGTTGTGGCTGATCCGACAAGATCACAGTCTACCATTTGCCTGGCGATTACACCAGCTATGAAAAAGCTTGGTGTGAAGAACCGGTGCCGTATCCATGAGATACCGACAGATATCGAATACATCACTGCTATGCCGAGGATGCAGCTATATATGGATTATTCGGCAAAGATCTACAGCATTTATCTTCGTTATATTTCAAAAGAAGATATTCATGTGTACAGCATTGACGAATGTTTCATGGATGTAACGGATTACCTTACTCTCTATGATATGACGGCTAAGGAAATGGCTGTTACATTGATGGATGCGGTAATGAAGGAAACAGGTATTACTGCTACTGCTGGCATCGGCACGAATCTGTATCTGGCAAAGATTGCGATGGATATCGTGGCCAAGCATGTTGATGATCATATTGGCATACTGGATGAAATATCTTATCGACAAAAACTCTGGGATCATCGTCCTTTAAGCGACTTTTGGCGAATCGGTTCCAGGACGGATAGAAAGCTTGCCGGTTATGGAATTCATACGATGGGCGATATCGCTTACGCATCTGTTACCTCTGAGGACTGGCTCTATAAGATGTTTGGGATTGATGCAGAGTTATTGATCGATCATGCCTGGGGATTAGAATCCTGTGGCATGTCAGATATCAAGAATTATCATACAGAAGAACATAGCTTATCCAACGGTCAGGTACTTATGAGAAATTATTCTTATGAGGAAGCTGCCGTAGTAGTAAGGGAAATGACAGACGTTCTGGTACTGGATCTGGTAGAAAAAGGACTGATTACAAGTTCCATAACCCTATGGGTAGCGTATGACCATCGAATGGAAAGACCTTCTTCTCATGGTACAGTGAAACTGACATCGCCAACAAACAGTTCTCTCACTATCCTGGATCAGGTGGTAGAACTTTATCGCAAGATTACAGATCGACATACTGGAATCCGAAGAATTGAAGTGACCGCTAACCGAGTCACACCGGAAGGATATTTACAGTATGACATCTTTACCAATCCGATTGTGATTGAAAAGGAAAAGAGCCTGCAGAAAGCCATATTGGATGTAAAAAAGAGATATGGTAAAAACGCAATCATGAGGGGCGCCAATCTATTAGAGTGTTCCACTTACCGGGAACGTAACGAACAGATTGGTGGACATCGAGCGTAAGGAGGTGTTTCAATCATGCTGGCAAGTGCTTATGCGGATATGGTTTTTATGCCCAGACCTGTATCCAATCGTAGGAAGATGGATGTGGGACACAGAGCAAAACAATTTGCACCGTTTGCTGCCCTTCGAGGATTTGAAGAAACGGTCAGAAAGAAAGAGATTTTATATGAACCGAGAAAAGATTTATCTGAGGAAAAGAAAACAGAACTGGATAACAAATTAAGGCTGTTATCCAAAGGAATGATGATTCAGGTAGATTATTTTATAGAGAGTTCAGAGTTTCCTGGCAAAGGAAAATATTGCAGTATAGAAGGGATCATTGAGTTTTTTGATCCAAAGATCTATCTCCGTATTGGAGATACAGAAATACCGGTCTCAGAGATCACAGACCTGTCTGGAGGAATCTTTGATGACCTGGAACAACCTTGTTAACCTCACTCGTGGTAGTTTTTATAAAACCGGCGGTAGTGGTAGCCGACAGGCTATAAAAATAGACACACAGATTGTCAAAGCCAGTCTGTATAGTGATATCGTGATTGCTCGTGCAGCTTTGGCACTTACGGAATGGGTAATCATGATACTCATAAGGCGGATTTTTATTTCCCTTGGATCCGTTGAGTAATAAATGTAAGACTATGTTATTGCTTGAAGGAGGAAGCCTATGGGATCAGGTGCTATTAAATGGCATGTACACTGCTCTGTTTGTGGAGCATTCTTAGAAAAAAGTGCAATGAGCGATTCAGAAGTGGATTGCAAAAAATGTAAAAGTACATTAGAAGTTTTAGTAAAAGATGATATCGTATCTGTTCGTCCTTTAGTCGTTCGGGATGAGCAGTTAAGGTCTAGAATGACTGTTTATTCCAGAAGTTTAAAGAATGTTGCTGGAAGGAAAGATAAAACCGAATAAATTGAGATATCCGGCCTGGCGGCGAATTTGGCCAGAACCATCAAGGCTGCACCGGATATCAAGAGTTTGTCAAGGAGCTGAACCTGACTAGAATCACTAAGAGCCCGGCAAAACATTTGCAATTGATCAGTGGAATCATACCCGATTCTGCTCGATTCGTCGCATTTGTTTTGTCGGGCTTTTTTTGTTTTTTCAAAAGAGTTGGTCGTCCATGTTGTATAAGGGCACTTTGAGATTGTGATAGGTAAAGGGAGGTTATCCCTGTCAAATAAAGAATGGGTAGCAAGAGGAGTCGCGGACTCCCGTTTAAAAAAAACGGGTTGGTTCGGGACTGCTTCTGCTACCTATTTTTTGATTCCAATAAAGCTGACTGGATCACCCGTTGCCGCAAGGCAGAAAGGTGGTCTACATGTTGACATTAAAAGAATTAAAGAAAAGAGTTCCAGTTGCTGAAAATTGTGGGTTGGTTATGGGGTCCGTTGAACTTCTTCATTCCGGTGCAGAGATTGTTGTAAAGGAAACGGTAGATAACGGTGTTGCTATCAGTGTATTTGACAATGGTTATGTGTTGTATGAGGAAGACAAACATAGAACAGTGTTCCGATTACATGACTGCAGTGGATATGAATACAAACATTCAGAGACAGAGATCGAGACTTTTGGAGAGGCTTTCTTTGAGAACGAGAACTGGTATGTCCTTCCACTCATGGTGGGAATGGATCGTGTGGAAGCAAGCAGATGTGCGATTCTTGCTAATCATGGAGTGCTTTCTACAGATGTGGTTGAATATGATTTCCTGAATAATAAAAACATTTGTGTTCCCGATTTTATTGACAAAATTTTATGGGAAGAAATGGTTCGTGAATTTGCAGAGTTTTTAAATGAACGCCAGATGTATGCAGTAATCTCCTACTACTATCTTGGTGTTTCCCAGGAAGAGATTGCAAAGGAACTGAACGTGTCACAGCAGGCTGCAAGTGGATTGATCAGAAGAACTCTTGCCATGATCAGAAAGTACATGAATGTAAATCCTGATGATGTAAAAAGAAACAGAAATAAAAAATAATTTCAAATCCGTGTTGTATAAGGGGCGTTTGAGATTGCGGTAGGTAAAGGGCGATAAACAAGTCCTTCGTACCTTGACAATTTCATAGCCTGCCCAGAATGATACCTGGTCTGAATATGCATCATGCGTATCTTTTCAGAGAAAACGTTATGGACCTAAGAAGCTGTAACAGGAACGGGTCTGGGAAAGAAAACAGGAAAATGCTCAAAACTTAAATCATAACGATGTTGTCTGAATTCAATTTTGAAGGATGACAGCAGATGCCATGTGGCGGTGTTTGTTCCTAGAAACAGATACCGCCATATTTATGTGCTGTTATCAAATCTATCCCACAGTACAAATCTAAGAAAGTGAGGACGCAATCATGAAAAAGACATAGGGATTCATCTTTGATAGATAGAAAATGTGATTTATGAAAGATGAGGATTTAAGAAATGAGAAAACAAAAAGGAAACGCAAAACGTATTATGTCAGGATTTATGGCGGTGCTTACGGTGTTATCTACCATGATGCAGCCGATCACAACCTTTGCTGCGGAAACTTCGTCGGATGGCAAAATCCCCTTGTATAAGGATGTAGCTGATCTTCTGGATGCTGATGAGGTAGTCGTTGCTCATGACCATGAAGTCAGTGTAGGAAGTTCTTTTGATATCAAGGTAGACTTCTCTGGTATCGAAATTCCTGGAAATGACAAAGTAAAGGTGAAATTCCAGCAAGCCATGAATGACGAGGGTGAAAGCTTTACAACAGATCATGAGGATTCTTATGAGGCTGTCTATTATGTAGAGCCACAGAAGACCGATCATCCGACTTATCAGATCAGTAGAACCATCACTGTGAAGGAAGACAAAAAGGCCAGCACAGAAACAGTTACGGATACTCCTTCTCAGACAAGCTCGGAAAATGATTCCGGCGGCTCTGTAACGGAAGAAACTGCGGAGGATGAGGACGCTGACACGGAGAACGAATCTGCTACAGAATCTGAAGTAGAAAGCGAAGGATCCAGCGAAGTGGAATCTCCGCAAGAGCCTGAAACTGATGTGGATGTAGATGGTGCCGATCAGATTACCGATGAGGAATTTGATGCTGAGATTGAATCTTCTGAAAATCAGATAACCGTGGATCCAGAAACCGGTACGACTCTCTCTGATGTTTTAACAGAGGCTGTAGAACAGGATGTAGATCTTGGCGACTTAGAAGTTGGCGAAACGGTTACCTTTGAGATGCCAATGCTTTTTGCAGCAACAGGAAGTCAGAACGTATCAATCACAAGAGGTAGCTGGTATCATTACGCAGACTACGGCTTAGGTTCTTATATCACGGCTCCTTACTATGTGAGCTGGAATGGAATCAAAGCTACAGCATATTGTGTACAGCCAAGCAAGTCTGGTCCGGATGATGGTAAATACTCCATCACAAAGCTTAGCGATGGAAAGACACTTGCTAAGGTTTGCTACTATGGAACAAAGGCAAGTGACGAAAATGGTTTCTTTGATGAAAAGCATCCAGACTTCTCTACTGGAAAGAGATTCATCATCACTCACCTTGCTGCAGCTTATGCCAACGGATCTTCCGATTGGGATTCCGGTACAAACGCAACTGGTCGAAGCCTTGCAAAAGAGCTTTATAACTATTGTGTAAACATGCCAGATATTCCAGATGTGGATATGAGCTTTTCTGATGACAATGTGAAAGCATATGTAGAAGGAAATGTTCAGAGAACAAAGACAATCACCTTTAATGCTGATAAGTTACAGACAATCACATTTAAGCTTCCAGCAGGTGTAAAACTTGTAAATGTAACTACAGGAAAAACAAGTGCTGCAGGTGCCAATGTGGAAATTGAAGGTGGTACACAGTTCTACTTACAGGCGCCACTTACCCAGGCTGAGGATGTGAATACTAAGTTTTCCACAACCATGAAGGGTTCCATCGACAAAGAATACAGTGCATATAAGATCTCTACTGGATCCAGCACACAGGACCTTGCGCTTGTATTTGGTGAAGGTGTCGGAAGCGAAAAATATGTAGATTTCAATGTGACATGGACAAAGGAATGTTATGTTTCTCTGACAAAGAAAGACAGCGAAACAAAGAACAACCTTGCCGGTGCTATTTACGGTATCTACAGTGATGAGGCTTGCACAAAGTTGATCAAACAGATGCCTGCAACTGATGCAAATGGTTCTTCTAAAGTAACCATTGAAAAGACACAGGAAGTGGTATATCTCAAAGAAATCAGTGTTCCAACCGGATATGTCATCGACACAAAATCCTATAATGTGACACTGGCTATCGGAAAGACATCCACAAAGAATGTAACTGATGAACGTGTACGAGCTACAATCAAACTGACAAAACAGGATTCTGAAACAGGAGCTGTTCCTCAGGGCGATGCTACATTAGAAGGAGCTGTTTACGGTTTATATGCCCGTGAGGATATCGTGCATCCAGACGGTACAACGGGTGTGATCCATAAAGCTGGTACACTTATTACTTCCCTTAAAACAGATAAGAACGGAGAAGCTTCCGTATCAGATCTTTATCTTGGTAAGTACTATGTGAAGGAGCTCACTCCTCCAACAGGATACCTTGTTGATAATGCAGAGCATGATATTAACTGCAATTATGAAGGAGCCAATACTCCTGTGATTGAAAGACATATTCTTTCTGAAGAAGATGTCATGAAACAGCCTTTCCAGCTGATCAAAGCAGCAAACAACGGAAAGACAGATGCAGACCTCTTAAAAGGTGTTGGATTTTCCGCATACTTAAAGAGTTCTCTGAAAGTAAATGCCGATGGAAGTTATGATTTCTCATCTGCCAGACCGGTAGTCATTACTGCCGATGGCAAAACAGAAATGTTTACAGACGAAAAGGGATATGCATGTTCTATTCCTCTTCCATACGGAATCTATATTGTAAGAGAGACTACTTCTCTCCATAACTTTGATCCAGTAGACGATTTTGAAGTCGTTGTATTTGAGCATAAACCAAATACTCCACAGGTATGGCGAGTGCTTCTGGATGACGAGTTCAAAGCAAAACTTAAGATCGTGAAGAAAGACGATGAGACCAAAAAGCCGGTACTTCTTGCAAATACTGAATTTAAGGTATTTGATCTCAATAAGAATGCTTATGTGGAGCAGGTAACAACTTATCCTGTGACAAAGGTTCATAAGTCTTACTTTACTGATAAGGACGGATATCTGATCCTTCCAAACAGCTTAAGACCTGGCAACTACCGTATTGAAGAAGTGACAGCTCCGGATGGATATACTTTAAATGGTAATCATGTGACGGTTGCAGTTGATACAAACACAGCATTTCTCATGGATTCTGTCAGTGGTGATGCCATCATTACTGTAGAATATGAGAACCATCCAGTTAAGGGACAACTGACCATTTACAAACAGGGCGAAATGCTTGCATCTTTCGATGGACAGTTCCATTACGAGATGAAGGGCCTTGAAGGTGCTGAATTTGAAGTATATGCAGCAGAGGATATTTACACTGCCGATCATCAGGTAGATGAAGATGGAAACAGACTTCTTTACTTTGCAAAGGATGCACTTGTAGCGACTGTTGTTACAGATGCAGATGGTAAGGCAGTTGTGAAGAATATGCCACTTGGCAAATATTATGTGAAAGAAACCCAGGCAACAGAAGGATTCGTGTTAAATACCATCCTTCAGGATGCAGAATTTACTTATGCAGATCAGAATACCCCTGTGGTGTTTGATGAAGTATCTTACACCAATGAACGTCAGAAAGTGGCAATCACTGTCGAAAAACAGGATGCAGAAACAGCTGATATAGTAGCTGGCGCAGTATTTGGTATCTATAACGCTGAGGATATCAAAGACAGATCTGGAAAAGTACTTGTAGCTGCAAACACTCTTATACAGGAAAAGACTACCGATGCAGAAGGACAGGCGGTATGCAGTTTAGACCTTCCACTTGGTCAGTACTATGTGAAGGAGTTAAAGGCTCCTCTTGGATATGTTTCTTCCGATGAAGTCCTTACCTTTGATGCTTCTTATCAGGGACAGGATGTACAGAAGATCGAATTAAAATCCATTAAGAAGAATGAGCCTACTACTGTCGAGATCACAAAGGCAGATGTTACTACTGGTGTGGAATTATCCGGCGCACAGCTTACTGTTACTGACAGCGAAGGCAATGTAGTAGACAGATGGACATCCGACAAAGATGCTCCTCATGTGATCAAATATCTCCATGTGGGTGAGACATACACACTTCGTGAGGAACTCGCTCCATATGGATATCTGGTAGCAAATGAAATCCAGTTTACAATCGAGGATACTGCAGAAGTACAGAAAGTACAGATGACGGATGAAGTTCCGATTGCAAAACTCATTGTAAACAAAAAAGGTGAATTCCTGGATAGCGTAACTTTAGTAGATAAGGTCAAAGGATTTGTAGAGCACATCTTCAATTATGTGACAGGCAACCTTACAGACGTTACTTTCGAAGTATATGCCAAGGAAGACATCAAAGCGGCAGATGGTGTCAGCGATGATTACTATAAGGCAGACGAATTAGTAGCGACAATCACAACAGATGAAAGTGGCATTGCAACCTTAGATAACCTTCCGCTTGGTATCTACTATGTGAAGGAAGTTGCTACTGCTCACGGTTATGTATTAGATGCAGAGCCAGTCGTTGTAGATTTGTCTTATCGTGATCAGAACACTCCGATTGTTATCTATGATGAGGACTGGCAGAACCACAGACAGACCGTAAGCATCAACATCCTGAAAAAGGAAAAAGATAGTGATCGTGTCTTGGGAGGTGGTATCTTTGGTTTATTTGCCAAGGAAGATATCGTATCTGCATCCGGTAAGGTTCTGATTGAAGCCGATGAAGTGATCGAGCTGAAATCTACAGATGCAAATGGTGAGATCCATTTCATTGCAGATCTTCCAATTGATGCTACTTACTATGTGAAAGAGCTTTATGCTCCAGACGGATTTGTAAATGTTGAGGAAGTACAGGAATTTACTTTCGAGTATGCCGGTGCGGATCAGGCAGTCGTAGAACAGAACTTCACATTTGAAGACGAGCCTACTACTGTTGAGATTACGAAGTCTGATATTACAACAGGAAAAGAAATTCCTGGATGTAAGCTCAAGGTTGTTGATGAAGAAGGAAATGTTGTGGATGCATGGACTTCTACAGAAGAATCTCATGTGATCAAAGAACTAGTAGTTGGAAAGACTTATACTCTCATCGAAACACAGCCAGCGGATGGATATGTGACTGCAGAAAGCATCGAGTTTAGGATCGAGAATACTGCAGAGATCCAGAAGGTTGAGATGAAGGATGATGTGACTAAGGTAGAAATTTCTAAGCAGGATATCGCCGGAAAAGAACTTTCTGGTGCCAAACTTACCATCCTTGACTCTGAGGGCAAGGTTGTAGAAAGTTGGACATCTACTAAAGATGCTCACTACATCGAAATGCTTCCAATCGGTAAATATACTCTTCGTGAAGAGATCGCTCCGGAAGGATATCTGGTAGCAAATGATGTCGAATTCGAAGTGCTTGATACTGCGGAAGTACAGCATGTGACGATGGTGGATGAGTTGAAACCAACAGAACCGGATAATCCTTCTACTCCAAAGACAGGTGATGACAGAAACAGAGTAATCTGGTATGGACTCCTTGCTCTTGGATTTGGCGGACTTGGAGCAGCATTTGCTTTCAAAAGAAAGAAAAAACACGATTAAGAAATAAAAATAGTTAGAAAATAGTGATGGGTATTTGTGATTTCAAGACTGAAATTGCAGGTGCCCATTTTCTATTTCAGAAAGTGAGGACAATATGTGGAAAACAATTGCAATTATTGGTGGTATCTCAGCGGCTCTTGGTGCAGTGCTTTGGTGTATGGCAAAGGCAGCCAGTGATGAGGATGATTTCTGGGGAATTGGCGATTACGATGCCGATATGGGAATTCGAAAGGAACTGTACCATGAAAGAAAGTAGATACAACATTGTGGATCCAAAGGCTTCTATTCCCGGAAGGAACTATCATCCGGAAAAGCCATGGTCATGTGTCTACTGCTGTTACTGGATCAGCCGAAAGAAAGGCTGCAAACGTAAGCAATGTTATTACCTCTTGCCAGAACAAAAGGAACTGGAGAAAGAAGTTGGTGATTGTGAAAATTGCCCCTATGGAAAATATTCTCCATGTATCGGCTACTGCATCGCACAGCTTTTGGCAGAGGTAAGACAACAGAAAGGCAGGTGAACAGGTGATGGAAAATTTGATCGTAGTCCACCCGGAACGAAATGAGATGACTGTATCAGGAAGACAGCTTCATGAGAAATTAGGCATCCAGACAGAGTATCGTCATTGGTTCCCCAGAATGTGTGGTTATGGTTTTGAAGAAGGCATGGATTTCAACCCGGTCAAAATTGACCGGGTTCAATATGAAGGTCTTCGTAAGGTTAGTAGAGAAGTGATCGACCACGAGCTCTCCATTGATATGGCAAAAGAAATATGCATGCTGGCCAGAACACCTGTCGGAAAAACTGTTCGTAAGTACTTTCTGGATATGGAGAAAGCATGGAACTCGCCGGAACAGGTTATGGCAAGAGCCTTACAGATGGCGAATCAATCTATGCAAGCACTTCAGGAGCAATGCTTGTTGATGCAGAATCAAGTCATCGAACAGCAATTGATGTTAGAAGAACTGGCACCAAAGGCCAGGTACCTGGACCAGATTCTCCAGTCCCCGTCCCTCGTCCTTACAACGCAGATAGCGAAAGACTATGGCATGAGTGCTACTCGTTTTAATCGGATCCTTCATGATATGAAAATTCAATATAAAGTGAATGATCAGTGGATCTTATATGCGAATTATCAGGGAAAAGGGTATGTTCATAGCAGAACAATCACGATTCCAAGGAATGATGGCACTTGTCTGGTTCGTATGCAGACCGAATGGACGCAGGAAGGCAGACGTTTTCTTTATGAGGAACTAAAAGAAAAACGAGGGATTCTTCCCCTGATTGAAGGAGGTGGTGGTCATGCAGGAAGAAGTTAATCAAAAAACAATCAACATTTGTATTACAGCCGGACGTATTACAGCCAATGTTTTAAAGGCTGCCTTGCGTAAATATCTGAAGGAACGGGAAAAGTATAAAAACCGCAAAGTTCAGAAAAAGGATGTGGCAAAGAATGAGAAGATCCGAGTCAAAGCCAGGGATAAAGCTGAGAAAAAGCTGGAAGCCAAAAAGCCCAAAGGAAAACAGACCATCAAACAGCTGATGGATCAGGGGGCTCAACTTACCAATATCCCAATCACTGATGACAATATCAAATCCTTTGATCGTGTCGCCAGGAAATATGGCATTGATTACAGCTTGAAGAAAGATGTGAGTACAGATCCTCCAAGATATATGGTCTTCTTTAAAGCAAAAGATGTGGATGTTATGACAGCGGCATTCAAAGAATATGCCGGAGTATCTATGAAGCAGAAAGTAAAGAAACCTTCTGTGAAAAAGAAACTGGCAAAGGCCGTGCAGCGTAAAGCGAAACATCGCCAGAGAGTCAAACAGAAAACGAAAGACAGAGGACAGGATCGATGAACAAAAAGAAGATAATAATGTGGATACCTTATTTATTTATCTTCTACATTGTGGATAAAGGCGCCTGGCTCTACAGGCATTGTGTAGGTGGCACTACCATCCAAAGATTTGGGACTATGTTGATGAATTATCAGCTTGCCTTTACCAAGATTCTTCCAAGCTTTCACCTGTATGATCTACTAGCTGGTTTGATTGGAGCTGCAATCATCTGGGCTGTTGTTTACAGCAAAGGAAAGAATGCAAAGAAATTTCGTCAGGGAGAAGAATACGGATCTGCCAGATGGGGAACTGCCAAAGACATCGAACCATTCATCGATCCAGTCTTTGAGAACAATGTGCTACTGACACAGACGGAACGACTAACGATGAATTCCAGACCGAAACAGCCCAAATATGCCAGGAACAAAAATGTCATCATTATCGGTGGATCCGGATCCGGTAAAACACGATTCTATGTGAAGCCGAACCTGATGCAGATGCCAAAGAAAGTTTCTTACGTGGTCACGGATCCGAAAGGAACTATCCTGGTTGAATGTGGGAAAATGCTTTCCGATGAAGGATATCGTATCAAAGTTCTGAACACGATCAACTTCAAAAAGAGCATGCACTACAATCCCTTCCACTATATCCGAAGTGAAAAAGATATCCTGAAACTGGTAAATACCATCATTGCCAATACCAAAGGCGAAGGGGAAAAAGCCACCGAAGATTTCTGGGTCAAAGCAGAAAAGCTGCTCTATAGTGCCCTCATAGGATATATCTGGTATGAGGCTCCGGAAGAGGAACAGAATTTCTCCACACTGCTTGAATTTATCAATGCCAGTGAGACTCGTGAGGAAGATGAAGAATTCAAAAATGCGGTGGATGAGCTCTTTGAAGAACTGGAAGCAGAAAATCCGGAACACTTTGCAGTGCGTCAGTACCGCAAATATAAGCTGGCAGCCGGAAAAACAGCTAAAAGTATTTTAATTTCCTGTGGCGCAAGACTTGCTCCATTTGACATTCAGGAATTAAGGGACTTGATGGAATATGATGAAATGGAATTGGATATGTTGGGTGATCAGCGAACGGCAATGTTCGTCATCATCTCTGATACAGATGATACGTTCAACTTCGTAGTAGCGATTATGTACACACAGTTATTCAACCTGCTGTGTGATAAAGCAGATGATGTGCACGGTGGTCGCTTACCATATCATGTAAGAATCCTGGCGGACGAGTTTGCCAACATCGGTCAAATTCCTAAGTTTGATAAGCTCATTGCTACGATCCGAAGCCGTGAGATTTCTGCTTCTATCATCCTGCAGTCCAGGTCACAGCTAAAGACCATCTACAAAGATGCTGCAGAGACCATTGAAGGAAACTGCGACACCATGCTCTTCTTGGGTGGTAAAGAAAGTTCTACATTGAAAGAAATCTCTGAAATCCTTGGAAAAGAAACCATCGATCTTTACAACACTTCGGATACCAGAGGTAGCAACCGTTCCTACGGTCTGAATTATCAGAAAACCGGAAAAGAATTGATGAGCAAGGATGAGCTTGCTGTCATGGATGGAAATAAATGTATCCTGCAGCTTCGTGGTGTACGACCTTTCCTTAGTGATAAGTTCGATATCACCAAGCACAAACGATACAAGGAATTATCCGATTACGATAAGAAGAATGAATTTGATATCCAGAAATATTTGGAACACAGATTAGTTCTGAAAAAGAATATGGCCTTTGAGATGTTTGAATGTAATGTTTCAGAGGAAGACATCGCTGCGATTGATGCAGAAGAAAATGATGAGGAAACCGCTTCTTAATGGGCGGTATTTTTTATGCCTTTTGGCAGGAGGAAATGTGATGAATGTGAGGATCCGCTCTCCCTGCTAAGGGGGACTCTTCAACAATATGGCTCAAGAAAATAGAAAAATGGAAAGGAGTGAAATTGAGAATAGAGCCTGAAAATTCTCAGTTTCGATATAGCAAATGAGTTTTTTTACATCAGCTATTAGTATTTTACAGACCCTGGTAGTTGCCATCGGCGCAGGTCTCGGTGTATGGGGAGTTATCAACTTGATGGAAGGTTATGGTAATGATAATCCGGGGGCAAAATCCCAGGGGATTAAGCAGTTAATGTCCGGTGGTGGTGTTATCCTGATTGGTACACAGTTGATTCCGTTACTTAGTAATCTGTTCGGTTAAAAAGGAGGAAGTAATCCATGTTTGATGGCATTTTTGATGCGATTGAAGAGTGGATGCGGGAACTTCTGACTGGGATGATCCATGCCAACCTGGATGTGATGTTTACCGATGTCAATCAAAAGACCGGTGAGATTGCTGCCCAGGTTGGACAGACTCCCCAGGGTTGGAACGGCAGTATTTTCAGTATGATTCAAAACCTGTCCAATTCGGTCATCATGCCGATTGCAGGTATCATCATTACTTTTGTACTTTGTTATGAGCTGATCACCATGATCACAGAACGAAATAACATGCACGACATCGATACATGGATGTTCTTCAAATACTTTGTAAAAATGTGGATCGCGGTATATCTGGTGAGTAACACATTTACGATTACGATGGCAGTTTTTGATGTGGGTCAACATGTGGTCAATTCAGCCGCCGGTGTGATTACCGGAAGTACGACAATCGATATCTCATCTGCCATTGCCAATCTGGATACAACCTTAGAGGGAATGGAAGTTTCGGAGTTAGTCATCCTGGCTCTGGAAACCTTACTGGTAGGTTTCTGTATGAAGATCATGTCAGTGCTGATTACCGTTATCTTGTACGGAAGAATGATTGAAATCTACATCTACACTTCGGTTGCCCCGATTCCGTTCGCCACAATGTCCAACAGAGAGTGGGGACAGGTCGGAACAAACTATTTCAGAGGACTTATGGCTTTAGCATTCCAGGCATTCCTTATGATGATCTGTGTGGCAATCTACGCAGTGCTGGTTGCTGGAATCCAATTCTCGGATAACTTAAGCTCCTCACTATTTGGCGTTATGGCTTACACCGTTGTACTCTGCTTCAGCTTATTTAAGACTGGATCCTTGAGTAAACAGATCTTTGGAAGCCACTAATCAGAAGAAAGGAGACGGTATTATGGCTTATGTCAGTGTCCCTAAGGATTTGACAAAGGTAAAAAATAAGTTGGCATTCAATCTGACGAAAAGACAGCTGATCTGCTTCGGCATTGGAGCTGCGATGGGAATTCCTGTCTTTTTCCTTCTCAGAAATGTCATTGGCATGTCAAATGCAGCTACGATTATGGTGCTTGTCATGCTTCCGGCATTTATGTTTGCCATGTATGAAAAGGATGGACAGCCGTTAGAAGAAATCCTGATGAATATCATCCGGGTGAAATTCTTACGACCGTCGATCCGAAAATATGAAACTGAAAATTACTATGAATCAGACCCAGACAAAGCTGATTCAGATAGCACGAACGAGAAAGGAGGCAAAAAGCGTGTCTAAAACAAAAGCAATTGCCAATCAGGATCCAAAGAAGGGCAAAAAGAAAAAGAAGTCTTCTGTGGATAAGCAGAATGAGAAAAAGATTTCTGCCCAGAATACGATCCGTTATAAGGAAATGGCCAAGGATGGCATCTGCCGTGTGCAGGGAAAGACTTATTCCAAGACCATTCGATTCTATGACATCAACTATCAACTGGCACAGAATGAAGATAAAAATGCGATCTTTGAGAACTGGTGTGATTTCTTAAATTACTTTGACAGTAGCATTCATTTTCAGCTCAGCTTCATTAATCATAAGAGCAACATGAAAGAATTTGAGCGTGTGATCCGCATTCGTCCGCAAAATGATCCTTTCGATGATGTTCGTATGGAATATGCACAGATGTTGAAGAACCAGCTGGCAAAAGGAAATAATGGTCTGGTGAAGACAAAATACATTACCTTCTCGGTGGAGGCAGATAATATCAAACAGGCCAAGCCGAAGCTGGAACGTATCGAATCGGACATCCTTAACAACTTTAAAATCTTAGGTGTTCCTGCTTATCCGTTAAATGGTGTGGAGAGGTTACAGATTCTCTATGAAACCTTTAATCCGGATCAGTCAGGATTCAACTTTGAATATGGACAGCTTTTACAGAGTGGTCTTGGAACCAAGGATTTTGTAGCACCAACAAGCTTCGTGTTTAAGGACGGTACGACTTTCCGTATGGGAAATACCATTGGAAGTGTCTCTTACTTGCAGATCTTGGCACCGGAGCTTACGGATAAGATGCTGGCAGAGTTTCTGGATATAGATAAGGATTTGATCGTCAATCTTCATGTACAATCTGTAGACCAGATGAAAGCAATCAAGCTTGTAAAGTCCAAGGTGACAGACATCAACCGCATGAAGATTGAGGAACAGAAAAAAGCGGTAAGGGCTGGATACGATATGGATATCATCCCTTCGGACTTAAATACCTATGGCGGAGAAGCCAAGCGGCTCTTAGATGATCTTCAGTCCCGAAACGAGAGAATGTTCCTTGTGACAGTTCTCTTTTTAAATACCGCTAAGACAAAACAGAATCTGGATAATGCAATCTTGCAGACAGCAGGTATTGCCCAGAAATATAATTGTGTCCTTCGTAAACTGGATTATTTACAGGAAGAGGGATTAATGAGCAGTGTACCGTTAGGAGTCAATCATGTGCCAATTAAAAGAGCACTGACTACTACCAGCACTGCTATTTTTGTACCCTTCACCACGCAGGAGTTATTCATGCCTGGTGAGTCCTTGTATTACGGATTGAATGCTCTGAGCAGCAACATGATCATGGTGGATCGAAAAAAACTGAAGAACCCGAATGGTCTGATCCTTGGTACACCTGGTTCCGGTAAATCCTTTGCCGCAAAGAGAGAAATCACCAATGCATTCTTCGTTACCAATGATGACATTATCATCGGGGATCCAGAGGGCGAGTATTATCCGCTGGTCCATGCTCTTGGAGGACAGGTTATACACATTTCTCCAACCAGTAAGGACTATATCAATCCGATGGATATCAACATGGATTATTCCGATGATGACAATCCCCTTGGTGTAAAGTCAGACTTTGTACTTTCTCTTTGTGAGCTGATCATGGGAAGTCGTGATGGTATCGAAGCGGAAGAAAAATCTGTCATCGACCGATGCCTGCCGTTGGTTTACCAGGAATACTTTGCAGATCCAAAACCGGAGAATATGCCAATCCTTGGTGACCTGTATGACTGCTTGCGTAAACAGAAAGAACCGCAGGCACAGCGTATTGCTACTGCTTTGGAAATCTATGTAAATGGTTCCCTTCGAGTATTCAATCATCAGACCAATGTGGAGCTGAATAATCGTATCGTTTGTTTCGATATCAAAGATCTTGGTAAGCAGCTGAAGAAACTTGGCATGCTGATCGTCCAGGATCAGGTATGGAACCGGGTGACTATCAACCGTGGTTCTCATAAGTCCACCAGATACTACATCGATGAGTTCCATTTGCTTCTGAAAGAGGAACAGACTGCAGCATACTCCGTTGAGATCTGGAAGCGATTTCGTAAATGGGGTGGAATTCCAACCGGTATCACACAGAATATCAAAGACCTTCTTTCCAGTCGTGAGATTGAAAATATCTTTGAGAACAGTGATTTCATCCTGATGCTTAATCAGGCAGCGGGTGACAGACAGATCCTTGCAAAGCAGTTAAATATATCTCCGTATCAGTTGTCTTATGTAACAAACTCCGGCGAAGGTGAAGGACTTCTGTTCTATGGAAGTACCATCATTCCTTTTAAGGATAAGTTTGACAAGAACTTGAAGCTTTACAGTCTGATGACAACGAAACCGGAGGAAGTGGAGGCCCGCAACCAGAAGGAGGCTTCCGAAAACGATGAATAGGATTGCTACTGGCTTCCTACTGTTTCTCTCCATTCTTTGCATTTCTGTCAGTGTTTATATGCTGGCAGGAATGTATCAGGAAGATGCGAAAAGCGATCAAACCTTTGAAGAAATCAGAAAAGTATTTGATCAGGAAAAGCCAGAAGATACTAAAGATTCTGAGAATGCGAACGAGGTGTATATCAATCCCGGACTTTTGGAACTCCATGAACAGAATCCGGATTGCGTTGGTTGGATCCACATTGAAGGAACTAAGATTGATTATCCGGTCATGTATCACCCGGAAGAAAAGAATTATTACCTGCGAAGGAATTTCCATAAGGAATATGACATCAGCGGTACTCCTTACATTGCAGAAATCTGTGATCTGGAGGATTTCGATAATCTGATCCTTTATGGACATCACATGAATAGTGGTGCCATGTTTGCCCACCTGGACAAATATAAGTCGGAATCTTTCTATCAGGAGCATAAGACCTTCACTTACAGCACTCTTCATGGAGATGAAACTTATGAAGTTATGGCATGTTTTGCCGTACCGGTCTATACGGGAAATGACTTTGCCTATTACGCATTTACCAAAGCGGAAACGCATTTCGAATACGAAACATTTGTAGAAACTTGTCGAAAAAAGTCTTATTACGACACCGGAGTTACAGCGGATTATGGGGATCAGCTGATCACCCTGTCCACTTGTGAGTACAGTCATAAAAATGGACGCATGGTTGTAGTAGGACGCCTACTCAGAGAGGATGATTAAATCATGAAACAGTATTTTGATTATTATGAGCACGAACCGGTGATGGTGGATCGTGACAGTCTTCATAGAACGATTCGCAATATTTTGGCAGAGGTCAATCTGCCGGAATGTCAGAGAGCCTACTTGCAGCTGATTGAGGACTTGCATGACAGTCTGGATTCCATGTATGTACTTCTTCGTTTCATAAAAGAAATGGGAACGCTGATCAGGAAGGACGATCTGGATGAACTGGAAGGTATTGCAAAGAAAAATGAAGAAACTTTGGAAGTATGGGAGCGACATTTTCTCAGAAATTCAGTCTGTAGTGGGGAAAGCTGCTTTTAGTTTGCCTGTTTTGGAGAGGAGGTGAGGACTTAAGTGGCAGGACAGGAATATACGGAAACATCCAAACGAAATAAGAAATATCAGCATACCAAAGATTCTGTTCAGGAGCCGCCTACCAGAGCTGCGCCGAAGGAATCCTTGAATGAAGCAAAAGAAGACAAAGAAGAATTCGACTCACGCAAAAAGGTTTCCAGAAGGTCTGTACAAAGAACTTCTGCTTACCGAGAAAAGCTTCGGGATCATGAAAGTATTCCCAGGGAAGAAATCATAGAAAACAAGGAAGCCATTCAAAAGAAACAGCAACGCAAACGTCTTACGGAAGAACAAAAGAAGGTTTCCAAATTGTCCTTTGATGATGAGGGCGGAATGATCGCCGGTGCCGGAACCGGCTTTGGAAGAAAAGCTGCTGGACTTGGCAGTGCTGCTGTTTCCGGTTATGTGCACAACAAGCTTCATCAGGAAGGCGATGACAATGCTGCGGTAGAAGGAGCCCATGCCAGTGAGCTTGCCATAGAGGAAGCGGCAAAAAGTCTTCGAAGTACCCAGACCAGAATGAATCGTACTTCCGGCAGACTGGCAAGAAAAGGATATCGGGAAACCGAGGATCCAACTGGCGGACGTTTAAAGTTTGGCGAGGCTGAGGAAGCAGTCAAAGATATCGCAAAGGAAGCCACAAAGAAACGAGAACTCAATCGCTTCTGGCAGAGGAAACGGTATAAGGATGCTTATATCGCAGCAAGGAAAGGAAAGAAAGGTGCCGATGCTGTCACTGGTGGTACTGCTGTGACAGAAACCTTTACAGAAAAAGCAAAAAGAGCAACCGCAGAAATATTCCGAAAGAATAAAGCACTCTTATTCGGAATCGCTGTGTTTGCTCTTATATTTATGCTTATCTCCGTATCCCTTGCCAGCTGTTCTGTATCCATTCAGGGAGCCGGTTCTCTTGTGGGAATGACAACCTATCCAAGTACGGACGATGACATTTATGCTGCAGAGAATGCCTACAGAGCCTTGGAGAGTGAATTGAACCGCCAGGTCAATACCATTGAATCCAGGTATCCCAATTATGACGAATACCGTTATAACGTGGATGAGATTTATCACAATCCCTATCATCTGATTTCCTTCCTTACTGTAAAGTATGGGGAATTTAAATATAACGATGTGAAGAATGTGATCAGAGAACTCTTCGAAGCTCAGTACGCCATGAATGTATCCGGAAGAACCGAAACCGTCACCGAAACCAGAACGGTGCGTGTTGGGGAATCCTTAGGAAATGTTGTGACCAGTGGTTATTGTAACTGTTCCCTTTGCTGTGGTAGCTGGGCTGGTGGACCTACGGCCAGTGGTGCCATGCCAAGAGCAAACCATACCATTGCCGTGGATGCCAATAATCCAATCGTTCCCATGGGAACAAAGATCGTCATGAATGGTGTGGAATATACCGTAGAAGATACCGGAAACTTTGCCAGATACGGCGTTGCCTTTGATGTTTACTATGATTCCCATTCAGCAGCATCTGCACATGGTCATAAGACTTGGGAAGCATTTATTGCCGATAGCAATGGAAGTCGTGAAGTCCAGGTTACTTCTACCGAGACACGAAGGATTCTTACTGTCACACTGACCAGTAAGAACTTTGATGCCATTGCAAGGGCAAACCTTGACGATGAAGAACTGATTCTTTACGAGGCTTTGAATCGAACCTACGGAAACAGAGATTATCTATTCGATCTTCGAACAATCTCTGGAGGAAGCGGCGGTATGAGCTATGAGATTCCACCGGAAGCACTATCGGATCAAAGATTTGCCAATATGATCCGTGAAGCAGAGAAATATCTTGGATATCCATATGTATGGGGAGGTGCAAGTCCTAGCACAAGCTTTGACTGTTCCGGATTTGTATCCTGGGTGATCAATCACTGTGGCAATGGTTGGAACTATGGTCGAAGGACTGCAGAAGGTTTGCGTGGTATTTGTACTTATGTATCACCGAGCCAAGCGAAACCGGGAGATCTGATCTTCTTTGAAAAGACCTATAACACTGCAGGAGCCAGTCATGTAGGAATCTATGTTGGTAACGGAATGATGATCCATTGTGGTAATCCAATCCAATATGCCAATATCAATTCTTCATACTGGCAGCAACATTTTTTATGCTTCGGACGTCTGCCTTAAGGCGTTCCGGAGCCTTGAAGGAAGGTGAAGCAATTGAACAAACGTATTAAACGTTACTTGGCTGAAATCGAAAAGACAGAGAAAAAGATTGCCGAGCTTCAGCGATATCTCAAAGGTGTTCAGACTGCACTAAAGCAGGAAGAAAACAACGAGATGATTAAAAGTATTCGAGGCATGAAGCTTAGCAGCAAAGAGCTGTTTGATCTGTTAAATGGCATTCAGGATGGTAGCGTAAGTTTTAAAGTGGAAGAGGCTTACGAGGAAGAACTTCCAGAAGAAGACATTTCCGAGGAAATCGCAGAAAGAGAGGAAAACTATTATGGTGAAAATCAAAGGAATGAATAAAATGCTGGCTGTACTTCTTCTTTCAGCAAGCATGATTTTGGCAACAGGTACTACTGCTTTTGCTTATGTGGATGAGAATGCAGAGGCGACCCAGACCGAAGCTGCAAAAATAGAGAAAGCTGAAAAAGAAGAAACGGTCATTGAGGAAAACACGACCGAGGAAGAAGCTCCTTTCTCCGTACCTGGCAATGGACAGGTTCAGGACGATATCACAAACAGTAAGAATAAAGAGTTCTTAACGATTACCACAAAGAATAACAATACTTTTTATTTGGTCATTGACCGATCAGCAACTGTTGACAACGTATATATGCTTTCCCAGATTGATGAAAATGATCTGAAGGAATTCTTAGAGGAAGATCAGACAACCTCCAGTGTGGTGGATGTGACTCCGAATATTGTGATTGATGAAAACACAAATACGGATCAGAACAACCAGACAGAAACGGAAGTTCCGGAAAAAGAAGAAAGTTCATCTAATCTTGGAGCACTGATTGCCATCTTTGCCGCAGCTGTTCTTGGAGTCGGTGGATATGGATACATGAAATTCATCAAGCCAAAAAAGGATGAAGACGATGGTGACGAGGAAGGCATCGAAATGATCGGGGAATCTGATGAACTTGAGGACGAGGAATCAGAAGACTTCGATAATTAAAAACAATGTTACTGAGGGGATAGACAGTAACGTTTATATAGATTTTGAGACCGGTTGCAGCTTTGTAGCCGGTCTTTTTGGAGGTAGAAACATGTATTTAGTGATTGCAGAAAAACCAAGTGTAGCAAGAAGCATTGCTCAGGTTTTGGGAGCAGATAAACGACAGGATGGATACCTGGAAGGCGATGACTGCATTGTCAGTTGGTGCCTGGGTCATCTTGCAGGATATGCCTACCCTGAGAAATATGATGAACGCTACAAGAACTGGAATTTCGAGGATCTTCCTATCATTCCAGATCACTGGAAGTTGGAGGTTTCCAAGGATAAAAAGGATCAGTTCTACATTCTAAAGGGACTGTTAAATCAGCCCGGTATCGACTATGTAGTCAATGCCTGTGATGCAGGACGTGAAGGAGAACTAATCTTCAAACACGCCTATGACTTATCCAGGAGCAGACTTCCGGTGAAACGACTTTGGATCAGTTCCCTGGAAGATACCGCTATCTTAGAAGGCTTTCAGAACTTAAAAGATGGCGAAGAATATGAAAATCTGGCCAATGCTGCCGTATGCAGATCGCAAGCTGACTGGTTGATCGGTATGAACGCAACAAGAGCTTTCACTTCGAAATATTTTAAGAGGCTTACTGTTGGGCGTGTACAGACACCGACCTTGGCCATGTTGGTTGAACGTGATGAGCAGATCAAAAACTTCCAGAAGCAGAAATACTTCAATGTGGAACTGGACTGCGATGGCATGAAGGCAATCCGTGAAAAACTGTTTGAGGAAGCTGAGGCAGACTTGTTGTTTCAGAAATGTGATGGCAAAGATGCCAGAGTTCTTTCTGTAACTGAAAAGGATAAACGCATCAAACCACCGAAGCTCTATGATCTGACTTCTCTGCAGAGAGATGCTAACCGTGTCTATGGAATGACTGCCAAGCAGACGTTAGAGGCTGCACAGGCATTGTATGAAGCAAAGCTTATCACCTATCCAAGAACAGATAGCCAGTATCTGACAGAGGATATGGAAAGCACCGGTCGAAGTGTAATCCGCAGAATTCATGAAGTTTATCAGATACTTGGTCCTTTTGAGGAACCAGGGAATCCGGATATGAAGAAGGTCATGAACAATGCCAAGGTATCTGATCACCATGCCATCATTCCGACGATGGAACTGACAGGAAAGGTGCTCTCAGATTTAAAGGAATCCGAAGAAAAGATTCTCTTTATGGTTGCCATCCGGCTCCTGGCGGCAACCGATGTGGAGCATATCTATACAGAGATCCATGCCGATGTGCTCTGTGAGGATGAACATTTCTCTGCCAGTGGAAAAAAGATCAAACAACCGGGCTGGAAGATCTATGAGGAATGCTTCAAAAACAAGGAGCGTCTTGCCATGTATGAGATGGATGTATATGGCAAGGAAGAAATGCCGCCGGTAACAGAAGGACAAACCTATTATCGGGTCACTGCTGATAAGACGGAACATTTTACTTCTCCTCCGAAGGCATTCAATGAAGATCTGTTGCTTCATGCCATGGAAACTGCCGGTAACAAGGAATTTGATGAAGACACGGAGAAAAAGGGGCTTGGGACTCCTGCCACTCGTGCCGGAATCATTGAAAAACTTGTGGCAGATAAGTACATCGTGCGAAAGGGCAAAACACTCACTTCCACAGAGGATGGCAAGGCTTTGATCAGCGTGATGCCAGAATACTTACAGTCTGCCAGCATGACTGCGGAATGGGAAAACCAGCTCTTGCAGATGGAAAAAGGTCAGATGGATCCAGAGGTATTCCTTCGTGGAATCAATAATCTGTTATCCATGATCTTAAATGGTCTGGAAGCTCTTCCGGCAGAAGAAACCAGTCGATTTTCTTCCAAAAAGGTAATCGGTAACTGTCCATATTGTGGCAGTCCGGTCTTTGAGGGGAAGAAAAATTTCTACTGTTCCAACAGAGAATGTGACTTCTCCCTTTGGAAAGAAAACCGCTATCTGGAAACCATGCAAAAGAGCATCGATGCAACAACAGCTACAGCCCTTCTTGCAAACGGAAGAGTTCATATGAAGGACTTGTATTCCAGAAAGAAGGATATGTACTTTGCGGCAGATCTCATCGTGGAATTCAAAGATGGAAGGACAACCTTCTCTCTGGAATTCCCGAAGAAAAGTAACTTTAAGAAATAGTTTTTTGAAAGAACGAGGTAGTTTTTATGGATTTTAAATTATTTACAGAATCAATTCAGGATATGATCAAGGAATTTCTTCCTGGTGATTATAAGAATGCAAGCGTGGAGCTTGTAGAGCAGACAAAGCTCAATGAACAGTACACAGGTCTTGTTGTTCGTAAAGAAGGCCAGGTAGTCGTTCCAACTATCAATATGAACGCCCTGTATGAGGCATACGAGGCAGATCATATTTCCTTGGCCGAAGCTGTTGTAAAAGCGGCTACGATGGCTCAGATGCAGCCTGAGGGCATTGAAATCAATCCTGGCAACATTATGAACTATGATATCGCAAAGCATAATCTCTTTATCCGTGTAAGTAATGCGGAAAAGAACCAGGAGACACTCCAGAATGCACCACATCAGATTTATGAGGATCTGGCCATTACGTATCACATCGCAGTAAGCATGGATGAGGGAAATGGTATGGCATCTACTTTGGTAAGCAACAACATGGTGAATTCCTACGGTATCACCCAGGAACAGCTTCATGAAGATGCCATGAAGAATGCTCCAATCCTTATGCCTGCAACTGTATGCTCTATGGCAGAAGTCATGAAGAAAATGATGATGTCAGATATGCTGGCTGCTGGTATGGATGGGGAAACGATGGAAGCTATGTTGGCGGATCTTCCTGCGGCGGAGGATGTGCCAATGACAGTGGTTTCTAATGAGCGTGGTCTTAACGGTGCTGCTTCTCTCTTTTATCCTGATCAGATGGATAAGGTAGCGGAAAGAATCGGTGGCGACTACTACATTCTTCCATCCTCTATTCATGAACAGCTTGTGGTTCCGGATGATGGCAATATGTCCTCTGTGGATCTTGGCAACATGGTTCGTGAGGTCAATGCTACCCAGGTAAGTCCTGCAGAACGTCTTTCCGATGAAGTATATCATTACGATTCTAAAGACAAAGTGTTTGAGAAGGCCGCAACTTTTGAGGCTCGTCAGAAGACAAAACAGCAGGAAATGGCAGGTCCTAAGAAAGAGGCTGCTATGGAAAATGCTGCAAAAGCACCTAAGAAACATAAGAGTAACGATATGTCTCTCTAATTTTCATGCCTCTGTTTGGTTCTTCCAGACAGGGGCCTTTTTTGGAGGTAAACAATGCAGGAAAACGAAACAATCACATTCGAGGATTTAAAGAAAACAATTGAAGAAATGGGATCGGATGAATTTATCATCGAGGTTCCTTTGGGAGGTGAGGACGATGCCGGAAAATAATATGCTTCCACAGGTTTCCATTCGTATGGTGCAAGAGAAACCGCTCCTTGCCAATGAAGCCATGATTAATCCAGAAGCTGCAATTCGAGTGATGCATGACTTTTTAAAGGATATGGATCGTGAGCTTGTCTGTGTGGTCAATCTGCAGAGCGATTTGAAACCAATCAACATGAATATCGTGAGCATCGGTGCTTTAAGGGAATCCATGATTCATCCACGAGAACTTATGAAGTCAGCGATTCTTAGCAATGCCAATTCCATTATGATGATCCACAATCATCCTTCCGGGAATCTGGAACCATCCAAGGAAGATATTCTTGTAACGGATCGTATCCATCAGGTTGGAGAACTTCTTGGTATCCAGCTGACAGATCACATCATTGTGGGCAAAGGAAATGAATACTACTCCTTCCATGAGAAAGATAAGATGCCGATTTCCAAAAATCGTTATGCTACCAATCTGGAAGAAATCAACATTGCTCAAAAGGTTGCGGAAGCTGCGGTGGAAGAATCCTATACCCAGAAATCCAACCCGGTCAAAAATGAACGGGTTCAAACCACTGCCTTGCCAGTCCCTGGCAAAGACTTGAGCAGTATTATGGAATCCCTGGAAATGGGTGTGCAGAACTTTTTAGATGGCGATCAGGAACGTTACAAAGACTTCCTGAAGGTAATGACAAAGTTCCACAACTATTCGGTCAATAATACCCTTCTGATTGCCATGCAGCGACCAGATGCCACTCTTTGCAACTCCTATAAACGTTGGCAGTCTCTTGGGAGACAGGTAAGACGTGGGGAAAAGGGAATCACTATCATTGCTCCTGCTCCGATCAAACAGAAGCAGACCAGAGAACGAAAAAATCAGTATCAGGAACCGGTCATTGGTGAAGATGGACATCCAGAGATGGAGGAAGTCGAGGTTGTCATCCCAAGGTTTAAGGCAGCCACAGTATTTGCCTATGAGCAGACAGAAGGTGAACCACTTCCTTTTCTTGTTCCGGAAGAACTGACTGCCGGTGTAGAAAATTATGAGATCTTCATGGAAGCCATTACCAGAGTCTCACCAGTACCAATCCGATTCGATGAGATTACCAACGGAGCAAAAGGTTATTACGACAATGCCAACAAAGAGATTGTTATCAATACTGGCATGAGTGAAAGTCAGACCATGAAAACAGCCATTCATGAATGTGCTCATGGACTTCTTCATGACAAAGACATCATGAAAGCAAACGGTGAAAGCAAAGACCGTATGACCAAAGAAATCGAGGCCGAAAGCTGTGCCTTCTGTGTCTGTGCAGCCTTCAATCTGGATACCGGTGACTACTCTTTCCCATACATTTCCGGATGGAGTAAGGAACATGATATGCAGGAATTAAAAGGATCCCTGGATGTAATCCGAAAGACATCCGGTGAGTTCATTGATAAAGTCACACAGGAAATGCAGACCATCCTGGAAGAACGAAAACAGACGGCGGAAGTTCAGGTAGAAGGAACCCTCACTTTCTATGTGGCAGAATGTATGGAGTTCCCGGTCATGGGTGAATTCCACGATAACTTATCTCTGGATGAAGCCATCAAAATCTATGAATCCATCCCATCGGATCGTATGAATGGTATCAAAGGAATCGGTTTTGATCTGCAGGATGACAGCCTCTTTTCCGGCCAGTACGAATTATTCAGTGGTGACAAGGTTCTTTATGATGCCATCGATATGGTAGATCATTACAAAAAGAATCCGATGATCCAGGATGCCATGAAGAAACTGGAAACTTATGTAGCACAGAAACACGAGAAAGAACAAACTGTATCAAAACCCCAGGTTATGAAACAGGAACCGGTGGCAGCAAAACCACCGAAGAAACGAGAGGCGGTATCATTATGAGTAAAGTAAGGTTTGAGGTTGCGGAGCTACAGTTAATTGCTATTTTTGAGTGCACTACTCTTCTTGCAACTATTCAGTATATGCGAGAAGTATTCCAGATCATGTTGAAGGAACCGAATAAGGATCCTCAGATGATCCGACTTATGGTTTCTGCCATGTATAAGCTAAGTTGTATCAGTGAGCAGGAATACCAGGAGCTTCACGTGGGAACCTATCTGATCGGTCAGGAGGACGATGCCCATGAAGCTTAATCAATATGCAGTCTACCGGGTGGATCAAACATCCCCCGGTAAGGTACTTTGGCATAAATCTTATTCCGAAGTCCAGCAAGAAAAATTGTCAATTCAGTTTGAATATTATAGACAGCAACGAGTCGAAAAGGTATCACCCAAAGATACGGCTATGACCATCTGGAATAAAAGAAAAGACAGCTTTGAAGTGAGCGATGTTCTTGTCCTCAACAAAGAAGGTGAACTGACTACTTATTACATCAGTGAAGATTATCTGACTCCGATCGAGGGCTTTATCCGGATAAATACTTCTGGTGCTCTAATCTCTATGAATACAGTAAATTATCACCTGGAGAACCGCAAAGGAAGCTGGATGGCCACGGATTACATCATCATAGATGGCAAGCAGTTCTTCCTACTGGAACATGAGGAATATCGAAATTCGATTCCTGGCGTGGTCCTGGATGCCTATGGAAAGCTTATCGCTGATGATGTACGCAATGGCTTTGATGATGCTGTAAAACAGCAAATACGAAACCAGATCCGTCCACAGGAAGCAACAAAGCAAACTCCATTAAATCACCAGAAACAGCGATTAGAAATCTGGCAGAAATACTACCAGAACGGCGAATGGCTCAGGCAAGCAGAATCCGGCGGGGAAGCCAACTACGATATGGTGGATGGCCGAGTCAATAACATTCCAGATCAACCTAAGGAAAAAATACCAAAGAAGCGAAAAAAGAAAGAATCTGTAATCGGTAAGCTCCGGAAGAAACAGATTGAGATCGCAATCCGATCCGGAAAACCAATCCCAAAATACTTAGAACAAAATAGAGAATTGAAAAGATCTTAAGGAGAAGTCCTTCACTACTGTCACTGGTAGTGAGGGACTTTTTTCTTTTTGTGAAAGGAGAACCAACATGAGTACAAAACGAATTATGAGTATAGAATCGAATATTTATCATAGACCAAGCTGCAAGTACGTTTATTTTATGAAACCAAGCAACAAGGAAAAGCTGCTTTGGGAAGATGCAAAGCGTTGTGGTCGTCCTTGCAGACACTGCAATAGCATGAGCTTCCTCTGTACCGAAGAACGAAAAACAATCGAATGGAATACAGAGAACCGAAATATGGAATTCAAGTACAAGGATGGCATGCTGTATGTGAAGACAAAGGTAGGCTGCTGGAAGCTTGTGTATGCCAGAAACATGGAGCAGATTGCTTTATATCATCGTAATTCCAGACAGGCAGAACTGGATTTCAAGCATCCGGAAAAGGATCGGTATCATCAGCAGAGGGATCAGCTCTACTTCAATAATATCGCCCAGGCACTAAATTACATCTACGACCATGACAAGTACAAAGCTGCCGTACAGCGTGGGGATAAAAGAATCGTGTATAAGAACAAGAAATATAAAGAACAGGCAAAGAGACGTGAAAGAAAAGCTGCACTCAGACGAGTGGATCGATTGTTTGATATGATCGAGAAAGAGCGCCTGGAAAAAGAACAGGTAATGCATGGATAAGGGATAGCACCTTGGTGGTTGAGATGGACTGCCAGGGTGTTTTTTATTGCATATATAACGACATATTTATAACTGGCAATACCTTTAAATTGATTTTGTTCGAGGTCCGGGATATAATATTTAATATCTATTATTGTTCATTTCTAATATCTGAAAGAGGTTTATTATGGAGTATTTATCTATCAGGCAAACAGCAGAAAAATGGGGAATTTCCGGAAGACGCATTCAAAGATTATGCACTGAAGGAAGAATTCCAGGAGCAACAAAGATAGGTAGTTATTGGGCTGTTCCTGCAGATGCGGAGAAACCAAAAGATGAAAGAATTAAGAGCGGAAAATACATAAAAGAAAAGCAGTAAGAGGATTGATATTATGGTAGATTATGCACCTGGTATGCGAACCGTCATTCGCGATGAAGAATGGATGGTTAAAAAAGTAGAGACAAACAGTTTGGGGAATAAAACACTTCACTGCATAGGAATATCTCCATTAGTCAAAGACAGAGAAGCTATTTTCCTGACTGACTTGGAAGATATTCAGATTGTAAATCCGGCAGAAGTAAAGCTGATTCCAGATACTTCTCCATTTTACAAAAGAACACTGCTTTATTTGGAAAGCCAATGGAGGCAAAAAATTCCTACAGATACAAATTTGCATGTGGGCCATCGTGCGGCTATGGACTTGATGCCTTATCAGTTAGATCCAACGAAGCTTGCATTAAAGAGTCCAAGACAAAGAATATTAATTGCCGATGCGGTTGGACTTGGTAAGACATTAGAAGCTGGTATTTTAATGTCTGAACTGATTGCACGTGGAAAAGGAAAAAGAATATTAGTTGTTACAGTAAAAAGTATGATGACACAATTCCAGAAGGAAATGTGGAATCGTTTTACGATTCCTCTAGTGCGTTTGGATTCTAGTAAAATTCAGAAAATCAGAGCAAGCTTGCCATCAAACTACAATCCGTTTTTTTACTATGACAAGACAATTGTATCTATTGATACACTTAAAAGAGATGTTGAATATCGAACCCATCTTGAGAATGCATATTGGGATATTATTGTAATTGATGAGGCACAGAATGTTGCAGAGCGTGGTGACCATCAGGCACAGAGATCTCGCCTTGCAAAACTTTTGGCAAATCGTTCAGACACAATGATTATGCTTTCTGCAACACCTCATGATGGTAGAGCAAAAAGTTTTGCTTCACTTATGAATATGCTTGACCCTACTGCGATTGCAGATCCGGAAAATTATACAAAGGAAGATATTAAAGGACTTTGTATTCGTAGATTTAAGAAGGATGTAAAGGATCAGGTTGCAGGATCTTTTCTGGAAAGAAATATTACTTTGGAAAGATGTCATGCTTCTGTAAGGGAAGAACATGCCTATGACATTTTTGCAGAAATGCAGTTAGAGATGGACTTGGGAAAGGGTGGAAGAACTGGACAGTTATTTAAAACAAGTCTTGAAAAATCTTTATTCTCCAGTCCGGCGGCTTGTATTAAGAGTATAGATGCACGTTTAAAAAAATTATATAAAAAGTATTCTGCAAGTGAGATTAAGGACATTCAGTTGCTTGAAGAGCTGAGAGATGCGCTGCTTGAGATTACACCAAAAGATTTTATGAGATATCAGAAATTGCTGTATTTATTAAACAGTAAGGAGTATGCATGGAATCCAAAGGACACGGGCGATCGTGTTGTAATTTTCACTGAAAGAATTGAAACTATGAAGTATCTGGCTGAACATCTTAGAGAGGATCTTGGGTTAAAAGCAAACGCCATCCAGGAAATCTCAGGAAGCATGAGTGATGCAGAACAGCAGAGAATTGTTGAAGAATTTGGAAGGACTGAGTCACCAATCCGAGTGCTCGTTGCTTCTGATGTTGCATCTGAAGGCTTGAACTTGCATTACCTTAGTCACAGAATGATTCATTTTGATATTCCTTGGTCGCTGATGGTATTCCAGCAGAGAAATGGTCGTATTGATCGATATGGTCAGAAGAAACGTCCAGACATTAGATACATGCTTATTGAAAGTGATAACAAACGTATCAAGGGAGATATGAGAATTATCGAAATTCTTATTACAAAAGAGGAACAGGCACTGAAAAACATTGGGGATCCGGCTCTTTTGTTAGGTAAATTCTCTATTGAAGATGAAGAATTAATTGTAGCAGATGCAATTGAAAATGGTACAAATGAAAATGATTTTGCGGGAATGCTGGATGCAGGTGAAGATGAATTTGATCCGTTTGAGGCATTGATGGCGGCTGCAGGTGATACGGAAGAGATTGAAGAAGAAGCTAACACAGTTACCGATGATACGCTTTTTTCTGACATTGATTATTTAACGTATGCATTAACGTATTTGAATCAAAAAGAAAGTATGCCGGTCGAAAAACTTAAGACTGTATCTGGTTTAGATATTAAACTCACTGATGATATGAGAAGAAGACTATCTGCCCTTGTTCCAGAAGAAGCATTGCCTGAAGGAGATACACTGCGCTTGTCAGATGATAAGAAGTTCTGTATGGAAATGATGCGGGAAAGTATGCAAAACAATATGGCAGATACAGCATGGCCAAAAGCGCAATATTTATGGCCATTACATCCAATTCTTTCTTGGGTAAATGATAAGGCTGGATTGTTGTATGGACGTGGTGAAGCTCCGATTATGGGACTTCCAGATACATTGAATCAGGACGAATTGATTTTCGTTGTTACGGGAAGTATACCAAATTTAAAATCTACACCACTCGTTGACGAATGGTTTGGGTTACTATACCAAAACGGAAAATACATTAGGACACTTTCCATGAATGAAGTGATTCAGAAGACAAAGATTAGCAATATGTCAATTCCAAATGTGGATTGCATTGGCGAAAAAGAAGTAGTAAATGCAAGCAATCTTCGTGAGGATGCAATCGTACAGGCAAAGAATTACTTGAATGATTGCTACAGAGAGTACGGAGAAAAAATGAATCCGCTGTTAGATAAAGAACTGGATAAATTGGCAGATTTGGAATCAAGGCATAAAGAATATTATCAAAGGACATTATTTGATAAACAGAGAAAATTACAGGAAAAAGAACGAAGTGTAGGAGAACTCTTTGATCAGTTCGCTGATTGGGTTACAGAAACACTCACAATTCAGAACAATCCATATATTCGAATTGTAACCGTTCTTATGGGGGTATCAAGATGAGTATGGATTTAACCGGTATCACCAATAAAAATGAATATTACACAAATCATTATTTTTCCACTGTGTTTGAAGAAAACACGAGTGTTACTATAAGTGGATGGAATGCAGCGGCAAGAGAGTCTGAAGAAATTCGCACCCCGTGGTCTTTGCTTCGTCAGAACGCAAGACAGTATTATACGGCACACGATAAATTTGTGCGTTCTTCTGTCAATTTGCAAGTGCTTGCCAACATTAAGGACTTGGCAGATAGTTATTTGAAATCTTTGGGTTATCCTGAAGCAAAACCTGAAGTGGTCACAGTCGATGATTCTCTGAGTGTTCCCGTCTATTTAGAAATGACCAAGAGTAATGGTGCGCCTTTGCTTTGGGTTCTGCTGTCTGCATCGAAAGAATCCGATGCAGGTATTATGGAGAGCTATACTTTCAACGCTGATGAAGTAGATGATGATGCAACCGGAACGCTATATAAAGGTGTTCTTGGAGAAATGGCAAATGAGGATTTAGTTACTAAGATTCTCTTTGGCTCTGCTGAACCTCCTCGCTTTGTGATGCTGATCGGAATGAATCAGATTGCTCTGATTGACAGAAACAAATGGAATGAGAAGCGTTATCTTCAGTTTGAACTTGAGGAAATTTTCTCTCGACTGGAAAACACAACCTTGCAGGCAATGGCTGTTCTTCTACATAAGGATTCTCTTTGTCCTGATGACGGAAAAGTTCTTCTGGACGAGTTGGATGAACAGAGCCAGAAAAATGCATCTGGTGTTTCTCAGGATTTGAAGTACGCACTTCGTGAGAGTATTGAGCTACTTGGAAACGAAGTGCTTTATGATATGAAGACACGCCTTGGTCGTGACCTTGATGCAGATCCTGTAGATGCAGGACAGCTGACTTTGGAATGCCTGCGCTATATGTATCGTATGCTGTTCGTTCTCTTTATCGAGTCCAGACCTGAACTTGGTTATGCGCCAATCAAAGCTCAAAGCTATTACTCCGGTTATTCTTTGGAAAGCCTGCGTGATATTGCCGATAACAGCCGAGATGATGTTGATGAAGTAGGTAGTGGTTATTATCTGCATGAAACCCTGGCGAAGCTCTATGAGTTGATCTATGCCGGTTATCCGAAGACTGAAGAAGAACTAAAAAAAGCAACAGGTTCCGACAGCCTGCATGATATGTTCCTGATTGCTCCGCTGAAGGCACATATCTTTGATCCTGAATATACGAAGATGATTACTGCCGCAAAACTGCGTAACAACTGTATGCTGCGTATCATTGACCTTATGAGTTTGACAAGAGCTACGGGTAAAAAGAATGGTCGCCGTAGTCGTATTTCCTATGCGAATTTGGGGATCAACCAGATGGGTGCAGTTTATGAAGCCCTGTTGTCTTACCGTGGTTTTATTGCAGAGCAAGACCTATATGAAGTCAAGCGCAAAGGCGACACTTTTAATGAATTGGATGTAGGTTACTTTGTATCTGAAAGTGAGCTGGAGCAGTATGATGAAGATGAACGTGTCCGCTATGAGTCCGGAGAGAAAAAGGGCAAGCTCCGTATGTATGAGAAAGGTACTTTCATCTATCGACTGGCAGGCAGAGAACGGGAAAAATCCGCATCATATTACACACCAGAGGTTCTGACAAAATGCCTAGTGAAATATGCACTGAAGGAATTGCTTGAAGGTAAGACTGCTGATGAAATTCTCGAACTGACCATCTGTGAGCCTGCTATGGGTTCCGCAGCCTTCCTGAATGAGGCCATCAATCAGCTGGCGGAAGCGTATATTTCCCTCAAGGAAAAAGAAACCGGTGAGATCATCAGCTATGAAAAAAGATTTAACGAGTTGCAGAAGGTCAAGATGTTCATTGCCGACCGCAATGTTTATGGCATCGACCTGAATCCCGTCGCAGTTGAACTAGCAGAAGTTTCACTGTGGCTGAATACGATTTATGAGGGCGGATTTGTACCTTGGTTTGGTACTCAGTTGGTAAATGGTAACTCACTGATTGGTGCAAGACATCAGGTGTACCGTATTGAAAACGCACAGGCTACTTCTAAGGGTGTGCGTTGGTATGAGATGGAACCGGAAAGACTTCCGTTTGGAACAGCCAGAGCAGACAAGGGTTACAAGTTCGGTCGCAAGCAAATTTATCACTTCCTGCTTGGCGATCCTGGAATGTGCAGCTATTCCGATAAGGTTATCAAGTCCCTCGAACCTGACAAAATCAAAGAGATGGTGAAATGGAATAAGAAGTTCACAGAGCCTATCACCGATGATGAAGTAATTACCTTGCTGCGTCTCTCGGCGGCGATTGATGAACTGTGGGAAGCACAGATTAAATTGCGTAAAGAGGTCGAAGCTAAGACGCAGGACACACTTTCCATCTTCGGTCATACTGATGATGCAGTGAATTCTCATACAACGATTCGTCAGAAGGACAAGATCTACAGCGAACTCTATAAAAGTGAACACATGAAAAATGCCGGTCCGTATGCCCGTTTGAAGTTTGCAATGGACTACTGGTGTGCGTTGTGGTTCTGGCCTATTGATAAGGCAGACCTGCTTCCTACCAGAAGTGAGTTCCTGTTTGATATGTCTCTGATTCTTGAGGGAACGATGGCATCCGTGAATGTTACTGATTCTGTTAAGGGCGGTCAGCTTTCTCTGTTCCCTACTGAAATGGAGCAGCTGGCATTGGACATCATCAACACTTACGGTACGGATACTATCGTTGATATTCCTCGTCTGCGCCAGGAAAATCCGAGACTGGATCTGGCAGCGAGAATTGCCGAACAGAACAAATTTATGCATTGGGAACTTGAATTTGCTGATTTGTTTGCAGAGCGTGGCGGTTTTGATTTGATTATCGGTAATCCCCCATGGATTAAGATAACTTGGAATGAGCAATCTGTTTTGTCTGACCGTCAGCCTATGTTTGCTGTAAAAAAACTTTCAGCTGCGCAAACAACGAGATACAGAGCCGAAACCTTAGAGTATGCAGATATTCGCCAATTGTATTTTGCTGAATTTGAGGAAATGTCAGGTGAGCAGAACTTCCTCAATGCTGTTCAAAACTATGCAGATTTGAAAGGACAGCAGACAAATCTGTTCAAATGCTTTTTGCCACAGGCTTGGATGTATAACGCTAAATGCGGCGTAAGTGCATTCATTCACCCTGAGGGCGTCTACGACGACCCGAAGGGTGGTCCACTGATGGTATCTTTCGATACCATCAGCAATCTCTACGATGCTAAAAGCATCGTAGAGTGTTATGAAGGCGATAGTTCGTTACCAATTCCTGGAATTAAAGATACCAATGGTGAATGGAATACTCAAGGCCATCCTAACCGAGTGGTAAGCGTAACCAAGAAAGAATTATCCATTTTTTCAAATCTATTTGATGGTTCGGATAACTGGAAACAAGCTCGTCTGCCGGCCATATATTCTAAGGATTTAATGGATGTTCTTAAACTGATGGCAAAGCAGGAAGTAACAATGTCACAGTGCGACATTTACTCTTCGCAAATTTGGGACGAAACTAATGCTCAAAAGGATGGTACCATTTGTCGAGATGTTCATTTCCCTGATTCGTTGCAGGATACGATTTATTCTGGTCCTCATATTGGTGTGGCGAATCCGTTATTTAAGGCATCTCGTTCGATATGTGTTTTGAATAGCGACTATGACAATATTGATTTGACGACGGTAGATGAAGGTTACATCCAGAGAATTAACTATTCACCCAATTGTGATATGGGTGAATACTATTCCCGCTTACCTAAAGATTCAAATGGCAATCCAACAACGAATTATTATCGTTTAATAGCACGAAAGATGCTTAATATCACAGGAGAACGTACACTTATATGCGGTATTGTTCCCCCAGGAACAGCGCATACAAACGGACTAATTGGATTTGAATTTGCGGATTTAGATTCAATGATTTGTTCAGCAGGCGCATTTGCCTCCATACCATTTGACTTTTTCATTAAAGTAATGGGAAAAGCAAATCTTTATAGTGATAATGCAGGTAAGCTCCCTATTATTCATACCATATTTGACAACGAAATAGCTGCTCGTTCGCTGCTTTTGAATTGTCTTACTAAAAATTATGGTATTTTATGGAGCAAAGTATTTAAGGATGAATACAGAGAAGTAGCTTGGTCAAAGAAAGATACTCGACTTGATAATTCGCGGTTTGCAAAACTGAATAACGAATGGAATTATGAGTTCCCGTTAAGAACTGACTTTGAACGTCGTCAAGCGTTAATTGAATTGGATGTATTAACCGCAATGTCACTTGGTATGAGCCTAAAACAATTGAAGACGATATATCAGATTCAATTTCCTGTTTTGAAACAGTATGAGAGTGCTACATGGTACGATGCAAATGGACGTATTGTGTTTACAACTAACCGCAGCATGGTCGGCGTTGGTTATGACAGAAAAACATGGGAATATGAACTTAAAGATGCACCAGCAGGTAAAAAGTTCTATCGTACAATTACTGATGACACAATGCCGCGTGGTCCGGTTGAACGCACTATTGAATATGTTGCTCCGTTTGATCGTTGCGACCGTGAAAAAGACTACGAAACTGCGTGGAAGTTTTTTGAGAAGAAATACAAGGAGAAGTAAATATGGATACGAAAGAAATAATTCAAGAAGGCTCTGTGTTTTTGCGTGACTGTTTCCGTGATGCGATGGATCACCATTACGAAAAAGAAATTGCACTTGCTGTGGCACGTCAAAAGGAGGAAGATGTTTGCTGCACGATTGCTGCGTTTCTTGAATTGAAGGTATCCGAAACAGAGATTATGCGTCTGTTGAGCAAGTTCTATGGAGTGGACAGTATCGCAGTGGCTAACGAACTAATAATGACGGTCAAAGCAAACAGTCAAGTTAGTGCCTTGAAAGATTATCTGAATGAACTTGGCATGAGCCGTGTTGAGGTTATAAATTATCTGAAGAAACATCGTGTGAGAGCGCAACTCCTCACAAATTCTAAACTTCAAAACATGGCAATCGACAAGCTAAAGGCTTATTTCGATAAACATTGATGATTTAGGTGTATTAAGGAGGTAAAATACTTGAACTATATAAAATCACTGCACATTGAGGGATTTAAGAAATTTGCCTCCTTGGATGTGCAATTCAATGAACACATGAACATTCTCGTTGGCGAGAATGAAGCTGGTAAAAGCACCATTCTGGACGCAATCAAGACGGTGCTGAATCAGCAGTATCGTACTGCCGATAAATCCGTGCTGCGTGATCTGTTCAATATACAGAAGGTAGCTGAATTTGAGTCAAATCCAAGTGTCAAGACTCTACCTCAAATTTTAATCGAGATAGAGCTGACCCTTGATCCTAAAACTAAAAATGCCGATTACTTCTATGGAGAAGTGTACGGTGCGCTGAAGAAACAAGATGAAAAGTTCGGTATCCGCTTCGAGTGCAAGTATGATGAGCAGTTGGGTGCAGGCATGGAGCAGTCCATTCTGGAAGGAAAGATACCTTACGAATATTATGACCTTTCCTGGAAGACGTTTGCAGGCAATCCATACCAAATGATACGTAGACCCCTTCAGTTCCTCGCCATCGACACGACGAGCAGTGCTGTTGCTCCGTCTTTTAATTACTACAACAGAACGCTCTTTACGAGCAAGTATAACGAACAGACCAGAGCAAAAGCGAAGAATGATTTCCGGACAAAGCTGATTGAAGCATTCGCTGCAACGGAACTGCCAGAATTGGGCGATGACAGAAAGTTTGGCATTGACACTAAGAAAGTAGTGTTGGAAACCGTACTTTCTGTTTATGAGGGTGAAATCGCACTCGAAAACCGAGGAAGCGGTATGGAGAGCCTAATTAAAACAGAAATTGCATTGGAAAAGTCAAATGGATTAGATGTGATTCTGATGGAAGAACCGGAAAACCATCTTAGCTTCACAACGCTCCGAAAAATGTTGGAGGGCATTTCTGAGAAGCAGAAAGATTCTCAGATCATCGTTGCGACACATAATAGCATGATTGCAAGTCGTCTGAATCTAAACAACGTCCTTTGGATTACAGAAAGTGGTGTGAAGTCCCTTTCAGAGGTCGATGAAAAGGTTGCTAATTTCTTTGTCAGAGCAGATGACAACGGATTTTTGCAGCTGTTGCTCTCAAAGAAAGTATTCCTTGTAGAAGGTGCTACTGAGTTTTTATTGTTGCCACATTTCTATCAGCAGCTTACGGATAAGACTATTGAAGAAGATGGGATTTCTGTAATCTCCTGTAATGGTATTTCTTACAAGAAGTATCTTGAAATTGCGGAGAAGACAGATAAGAAAATTGCTATCATCACCGACAATGATAAGGATCAAAAAAGAATAGACTTCGCAAAGAAATATAACGAAGAAAATACATTGCAGCATATTTATATGGCTGGATCCACAGATGACTGGACTTGGGAAATCTGTATGTACCATGCCAATCAAGCGGCATTAAATGAAATGATTAAAGTCCAGGCAGGGGCTGAATATAAATACCACGGAGAATCTTATGGTGCAGTACCGGGAAAAATGTTGAATAATAAAGTCGATGTGGCCTACCAAATGTTAACATCCGGGACTGTGTTTGAGATTCCCCAGTATGTAAAGGATGCGATTGAGTGGCTAAGAAAGTGATTCTTGCCGTTGCTGGTGCTGGGAAAACCTATCACATCTGCCATGCGATAGATCCGACAAAGAAAAACCTGATACTGGCATACACGCATGAGAACATCCACAACATACAAAAAGAGCTATGTGATGCACATGGTTGTGTACCAGAATTGACTACAGTGATGACGTTTCACGCATTCGTATATCATCACTTAATTCTCCCTTACGAACCAAGCATCAAAGAGCATTTTGAACTTCCTCGTTTTACAAGTAAAGGCATTTGTATGACAGAACCTCCTCAGCCGAGAATTCCCAATGCTTCGGGACAAATGGTGTACAATCCTAAGTATAGAAAAAAGGAATTGATCACTCACTATGTCACGAAAAGAGGACAATATTATTGTGACAGAATTTCTGAGCTTGCCCTTTATGTAAAGAATGGAAAGGAATCTATCATCAAAAGAGCTTCAAAAAGACTGAATATGTTTTACGATGCAATTCTGATAGATGAATTTCAAGATTTCCGAGAGTATGATTACGAAGTGATTATGGTACTTGCCAAGCATCTAAATGATGTGATATTGGTTGGCGATTATCATCAGCACTCTGTTTCGGCAAGAAACAATACTGGAAAACCATTTAAAAATAAGAGAGGCGAAGTCAGCTATGATGATTTCGTTGCAAGCATTATCAAGGAAGGCTTTACAGTAGATACATCGACTCTTGCAAAATCCCGTCGTTGTTCTAAAGATGTATGTAACTATGTCAGTCAGAAGCTGGGGATTGGGATTACATCAAGCGGAGATCATGAAGGCTCTGTGATATGGGTTGGTGATGCTGCTGCTTCTGTTCTAAATAATAACCAGATTACAAAATTGGTTTTCCGGGAAGCTGCGAATTATTCATTTCAAGCACTTAATTGGTCATATTCCAAAGGAGATACAGTTGATTCGGCATGCGTGATTCTGACTGATGGATTGGATAGTCTTGATAGCGAAAAGTTTAACCCAAAAAAGATAAAGACTTCAACTCTAAATAAATTGTACGTTGCTATGACAAGAAGCTGTGGTGATTTGTATCTTATGAAGGCTTCAACATTCAAATCAATAAAAGATTCTTATACCGTGCGATAGAAATAGGGAATGATGAAAGAATAAAAAAGGAGGAATGCAGTATGTTACCATCCATACTTGCCAGACAATTACAAAAAGGACTAGGGGATTATATTGAAACAACATTCCCGATGACAAACGAGCCATTTAAAGGATCAGTACATAATATGCTTGCAACTAAGGACTCAGTATATCATGAGCCCTATGTTGCAGTTCGCCTTCCTTTCCGTGTTGCAGAAAGTATGCCAACCTGTTTTGAAGCAATACACCCTGCATATCTTCCTTACGTGCATCAGCAAAAGGCCTTTGAACGACTAACTGGAGATGATGGTAGATCCACGTTGGTTGCAACAGGTACGGGCTCTGGTAAAACAGAGTGTTTCCTTTATCCGATTTTGGAATATTGCTATCAGCATAGAGGTGAACGAGGAATTAAAGCTCTGATCATCTATCCGATGAATGCCCTGGCATCCGATCAGGCGAAACGTATTGCAGAACTGATTCACGAAAGCCCAGAACTGCATGGTAATGTAACTGTGGGAATGTACGTAGGTGGTCAGGAGCATACACCAAATCGTATGATGACGGAAAAAGATGTTATTACGGATCATGAAACATTATTAAATAATCCTCCTGATATTTTGATGACCAACTATAAGATGTTGGATTATCTCTTAATTCGTCCGAAGGATGCACTTCTTTGGCAGGATAATGATTCTGAAACACTTAAGTATATAGCAGTCGATGAGTTACATACATTTGATGGTGCTCAAGGTACTGATTTAGCTTGCCTTCTTCGTCGATTAAAAAGACGTTTAGGAATCTATGATGGGTATTTGTGCTGTATTGGTACATCTGCAACCATGGGGTCTGAGGAAAATAATGCGGATATTATAGAATATGCGTCAGAAATCTTTGGAGAGCCTTTTGAGAAAAATGCAATTATAACAGAAGATCGTTTAAGTGCAAAAGAATTTTTTGATGGAATTGATATCACAGAATTTGTAATGCCTGGAAGAGAGCAGGTTGATGCACTTATAAAATATTCCGAGATTGATGATCCGGATGCATACTTAAATGAGGCTGTAAAGGCTTGGTTTCCAGATTTTTCGCAGGATGTCTTAAGTGATGATGGAAGAATTCTTCTAGGAAAGACAATCGTTCATCATAGCTTTATGCAGGCAGTTATCAATTTGACCGGTGGTAATTATTATCAAGTTGCAGGAATAGTGGAAGAACTCAAAAATCACTATCCTGAATTAAAGGAAGTATCGGATCCTTCCGTGATTGTGGAATCCCTATTTGCATTGATATCCCATGCCAGAACCGGAACTACAGGCAAGCTGCGTCCATTTTTAAATGTACAGGTACAGTTGTGGATCAGAGAATTGCGTCGATTAGTGGCAAAGGTGGATCCAGAAAATGTTACATATGAGATAGCACATGATTTAAATACACAGCAGGCAAAACAGTATCTTCCGGTAGTAAATTGTCGTGATTGCGGTATTACTGGTTGGGTAACGATTTTAAACGAACGCAGTAATGCAACCATGACGAATCTGGAAGGATTTTATAATCAGTATTTCAAAGCTGACGACAAGATTGCTATGCTGTTCCCGCATGCTCATGATGATCGGATGAATGGTATGCTTCCAGCAAAGCTTTGTCCAGACTGTCTTCAAGTAAAACTTGGAGATGAGGGGAATGATCTTTGCCCAAGTTGCGGTGCGGAAACAATAGATGTAATGATTCCGAGTCCAATAAAGACTTCAGGAAGTAAGGAACATAAGCAGTATATATGTCCTTGTTGTGGAAGTAGACGTGGTATTTCTCTTATGGGTCTTCGTTCTGCAACCGAGATTAGTGCAAGTATCTCTCAGATGTTTGCTTCTAAGTTTAATGATGATAAGAAGACATTAGCATTTTCCGATAATGTACAGGATGCTGCACATAGAGCTGGATTTTTTAATTCCAGAACATGGCGATTCGGGCTTCGTACAGCTATGCAGAAATTCTGTGAGGATAAAGGCGAAGGTCTTACTTTATTGGAATTCCAGAATGGTTTCATCCAATATTGGCATGAACGAATGACAGATGAAGAGTTTGTCAGTTTCTTTATTGCACCTAATATGACCTGGAAACATGCTTATGAGGACATGGTGGCTAAACGAGAGCTTGGTAAAGATAAGCAGGCTCAGATCCTCATGTATGAAATTGAACAGAGATTACGCTATGAGATTATGCTGGAATATGGTCTGACTGGAAAGATAGGACGTACACTTGAGAAATCAGGTTGTTCTGTGCTGGGATTTAATCCAGAAGATGTGCTTGTGATTGCGGATGCTGTTCAGGAACGTGTCGTAAATGAACTAGGCGTATTAACATCTGAACCAATCGAGTCATATCAGAGAATGGTATTGGGATATCTGAATCTCATGAAATCAAATGGCGCATTTGAAGATTCTGTATTTGATGAATACACCACTAATAATTTTCATGGATATCTGCTTTCGAATGATCGAAACAGATGGCTTCCAGGAAGACAATCAGGTCGTAATACACCCCGATTTGTTGCAATACATAATGGTAGTGGAAAGAAATCTTTTGAATGTGATTTGCCGTCTGCAAATAAGTATGTTGACTGGATTGCATCATGTTGTACAGAGGTAATCGTTGAGGAAAGTACATTTGTTGCAATTAGTAGATATATCTTAGAGGAAGCAACGAGAGTAAAAGTACTAGCTACTGTGCCTTCTTCTATGGACTATACGGTATACGGAATCAATAAAGAAAAGATTTATGTGACAACTAATGTGGTTCAGATGAGATGTGATTCCTGTGGTTCTATTTATGCTGTTTCTGCAGAAAATATGGAATTATGGAATGGATCACCATGCCAAAGAGCAAATTGCGGTGGGTATTTATACGAAGATGAATCTATTGGTATGGGTTATTATGGGCATCTCTACTCTGCAGGTGATCTGGCAAGAATTAATGCACGTGAACATACAGGACTTTTGGAGCGTCCAGACAGAGAGTCGTTAGAAGTAGACTTCAAGAGAGGAAAGGATTCTCAGGCAATTTGGGATCCGAATGTTCTTTCGTGTACACCTACTTTGGAAATGGGTATCGATATTGGAGACCTCTCGACAGTTATTCTTTGTAGTATGCCACCTGCTCAGAGCCAATTTTTGCAGCGAGCAGGTCGAGCAGGACGTAAAGATGGAAATGCACTGACGATTGCAGTAGCGAATGCTAAGCCACATGATTTATATTTCTATACAGACCCACTTGATATGATTGCCGGCAATGTGGAACCTCCAAGGATATTCTTACGAGCATCGGCTGTATTGGAAAGACAATTTGTGGCATTTTGTATGGATTCATGGGTGAAACGAGGTATTCCTGATGGAGCTATTCCGGATAAGGTTGGAAAGATCCTTAAGAAATTAAAAGATAGACCGGATGATATGTTCCCATTTAATTTCTTGAATTATGTACAAAGTACACTGTCCAGACAATTGAATTCATTTATGCAGATGTTTGCGGCTTATCTTGATGATAATGCTCGTGAGGAACTTCAGGCCTTTGCAAGAGGAAAAGGCAATGAAAGCAGTCCAATGTACATTAAGATTTTGGACGCTTTTGAAGATTTAAAGAAACAGCAAGATGCACTTCGTGAAAGTGTTGAAGCCTTAAAAGATATGATTAAGGAGTTGGAGAATAAACCTAAAGACAGTTCTATCGAAGAGGAAATCAAAGAATTAAGGAGTGAAGAAGCTGCATTGCTTAGTGTCTTACAGGAACTTTCAAAGAAGAATATTTTTAATTTCTTATCTGATGAGGGATTGCTTCCAAACTATGCATTCCCAGAGGCAGGAATTATCCTGCGTGCAGTTCTGTATCGCAAAGAGGAATCACAGGGTGCAGCGGTAGCTGATGGTAAGAAGAAATACGAAAAGATGGTTTATGAGTATAATCGATCTGCTTCTTCAGCCATAAGTGAATTTGCTCCAAATAATAGTTTCTATGTTGATGGCAGAAAGCTGACTGTAGATCAAGTGGATCTGACGACAGCCCAAATGGCAAAATGGAGACTTTGTCCGAACTGTTCTCATGCACAGATAGAGGAAGCTGGTAAAAATGTTGCTTCTTGTCCACAGTGTGGAAGTCCTGCTTGGGCTGATTCGGGTCAGGTAAGAACCATGCTAAAAGTGCAGATGGTTTATTCTAATATGGACTACACGAAGAGTTTGATTAATGATGAATCAGAAGATCGCTCTAATGTATTTTACTGCAAGCAGCTCTTGGTTGATGTAGATGAAGAAAATGATATCTCCAGTGCGTATCGTATGGATAACGAAGAATTCCCTTTTGGTTACGAGTTTGTGCGAAAGGCTACCCTTCGTGAAATAAATTTCGGTGAAAGTGATATGACAGGCGAAAAACTGTCCGTATCTGGCGTAGAGGATGTCCGTAAAGGGTTTAAAATTTGCAAATATTGTGGAAAGATTCAACCAGATCATGGAAAGGCTAATCACACATTTTCTTGTAAAACAAGAAAGATGACGGCTCTTATGCAGGCAGATGCTTATGAAGAATGTTTATTCCTTTATCGAGAGTTTTCCACAGAAGTTCTTCGATTATTAGTTCCAGCAACTACTATGGATTCGTCGCATGTGAAGATGGAATCTTTCGTGGCAGCATTTATGCTTGGAATGAAGGAATATTTTGGCAATGTAGACCATCTTCGTGCAACGGTAAGTGAAGTACCGGTTGCGGATGCTGATTATAGAAAACAGTTCCTTGTAATTTACGATTCTGTACCAGGAGGAACAGGATATCTGAAGCAGTTGATGCATGAAAAAAATGCATTGATTGAAATATTTGAAAAAGCATTACATGTAATGGAAAATTGCACATGCAAAGATGATCCTCAGAAAGATGGTTGTTATCACTGTCTGTTTGCATATAGACAGAGTCAGAATATTGGACATATTTCAAGATCGGCAGCTATTAGGATGCTTAAGGCTATTCTTTCTGGAAGAGATAATATCGAGCAGATTAAGAAGATTAACGATATTCCGGTAAATCCGTTATTTGACAGTGAACTTGAGCTTAGATTCATGGAAGCAATTCGCCAGAAGGTTGGAGCTGCAAATGTAAGTGATACGATTCGAAATGGTAAGCATAGCTATTATGTAAAGATAAATGATGCTGCTTGGGAAATCGAACCCCAGGTATTGCTTGGTCCTGCAGACGGTGTGAAAGTGCAATGCAAACCTGACTTTGTTTTCTGGCCGGTATCCGAATCAGATCATCTTCCTGTGGCTGTATTTACTGATGGATTCTTATACCATAAGGATATTGTAGCTGATGATACGGTAAAGAGAGAAGCTATTCGAAGAAGTGGAAAGTTCCGTGTTTGGTCACTTAGTTTTAAGGATGTTCAAAGCGTATTCGCTCCGCAGGGCGATTATGTTACGGCAACTTTGGAATCAGAGCGTATGCCGTATGGAAAAGTTATGTATCAAAATACAATCGGCAAGATCAAGGGGGATAATATCTCACCTTCAACTGAGAGTATGATGGATCTGTTGATTGATTATCTTACACTGCCAAATGCGGAGCAGATTTTCAGAATTCAGGCCTACGCATATGCACTTTCATTACTTGATCCTAAGCTTATGAAGAATAACCTTGCATTCGCTAATTGGAAAAATAATGTTGATGAAGTTAAAAATCAAACGCATTATACGGATGCGGATTTTGCTTTTCCAGGTACTGCATTTGGTTGTTGGGTGCCTCGATCTGCCAATGCACATTTACAGATATATGCAGGAATAATGGTAATAGAACTTAAAAATCAAGGCCCAGTTTCTGTGTGTGCTGTGTTAAATGATGAAAAAGATCAGCGTACTGATAAGTATGAGAATGAATGGAATGGTTTCTGGCATTTTTCTAACATTATGCAGTTCTCAGATTTGTATATAGCTGTATCTTCAGAAGGATTGCAGAACATGGATTATTTAGCATTGCCTCTTCCTACTTCAGGTGATGCGATTTCAGATACAGTTGAGGAGTGTACAACGGATGGCTGGTCTGACCTGTTGAAATCAGAGATGGCGCAATTGTTTGAAGAAGAAACATTGGCTTTTATTGACATGGCTAAAAATGCAAATATACCGGCACCAACCGAAGATGGTATAGGTTATGAAGTGGAAGGTGATGACGGAGAAGTTATCGCTACAATAGAAATTGCTTGGCAAGATAGAAAGATTGGATATCTTACAGCGGATCAGCTGGAGGATAGAGAAGTATTAGAAAACTTGGGCTGGAAAATCTTGAGTATTACAGATTTAGCTGATGAAGTGACATTTTTTGAAGGAGGTGACAAATAATGGCGGATAATGTAAAGGTTGCAATATCGACTGATTTCTTGACTGCATTTGCTAAATTGCCTCGTCAAGTTCAGGGAAAGGTTACTGAGTTTGTTAATAAATTCAGAAATGATCCAACTTCACCAGGAATAAACTATGAAAAAATTGCAAATGCACAGGATAAGAAAATATATTCAGTGAGAATTGATAACACATATAGGGGTATTGTTGTTAGACAGCCAGAAACAGGAGTATATCTGCTCTTGTGGGTTGATCATCACGACGAAGCATATGAGTGGGCTTCAAGAAAACGCTGTGAAGTAAATCCTAAAACGGGCGCAGTTCAGGTATTTGACGTTCAAACAATCCAAGAGGAAGTAGTTAATTTAAAAGAAGAGCCTCTGTTTGCTGATATTGCTGATGATCAATTATTGGAAATTGGTGTGCCAGAAGCTCAGTTAGAATACGTTAAAGCATTTACGAAGAAAGAGGACTTCTATAACTCAGCAAATTCAATACCACATGATGTATATGAGTATTTATCCTGGCTTGTAGAAGGATTCACTATTGAAGATGTTAAGGAGCTTATTGAGGATGAAAAGGAAGAACAGCAAAATGCTGAAGATCTGTCTGCAGCGCTTGAAGTTCCTGCATCATTAAAGTCTTTTGTTATTGTAGATGGTGAAGACGAACTTAGAAGAATAATGGCTGAGCCATTAGAAAAATGGAGAGTTTTCTTACATCCGACCCAGAGAAAAATTGTGAAGAAGAATTATTCCGGGTCTGCAAGAGTTTTAGGTGGTGCTGGAACAGGAAAAACTGTTGTGGCAATGCATAGAGCTAAACAATTGGCTTCCAAAATCTCCGGACAGCAGAGAATTCTTTTTACCACTTTTACAGCTAACCTTGCAGCTGATATTAAAGAAAATCTTCGAAAGATTTGTTCAGTTGAAGAGCTTCGAAGAATCGAAGTGGTTCATTTGGATGCATGGGTGAACCAGTTTTTAAGAGAATCTGGATTTGCTGCACAGATTAAGTATGATGAGATTTCTGATTTGTGGGAAAAAGCAGTGTTGCATGCAAATGTTGATCTACCATATGATGCAAGTTTTTATGAAGAAGAATGGAATAGAGTTGTCATAGCACAGGAAGCAATGTCCCTTCCACTGTATGCGAAAGCAACACGTAATGGACGTGGAACAAGACTAGATCGTAAGAAGCGAATGTTAGTATGGAAGGTATTTGAAGCTTATCAGAATCTGATGAAAGAGAATCAGATTAGAGATATAAACACAGCTATGTATGAGAGTACAAAACTTCTTCAATCCGCTGGAAGTCAGCCAAGATATGCGCATATTATTGTTGATGAAGGACAAGATTTCAGTGACAATGCATACCGTTTACTTCGAGCGTTGGCAGGTGAGGAACATGCTAATGATATTTTTATTGTTGGTGATTCGCATCAGAGAATTTACAAGAATCATCCGACATTGTCGAAGTGTGGTATTAACGTAAGAGGCCGAAGTAGCATTCTTAAAATAAATTACAGAACGACTGAAGAGATTCGAAAGTATGCATTTGCATTATTAAATGGAATTTCTTTTGACGATTTGGATGAAGATACGGATCTTGGGGATATGTGTCAATCACTGACACATGGATCTGTTCCAATGATTAAAAATTTTAAAGATGCCAGTGCTGAATTACAGTACATCGCAGGAGAAATCAAGAGGCTTAAAGATAACGGCGTAGCACTTAATGATATCTGTGTGGTTGCAAGAACCAAACCATTGATTGATGATTATGTTAAGCAACTAAAAAATGAAGGTATCAATACTTTTGTTATCAAACGTAACAAAAATGGTGGAGAATAATATGAAAAGTGTTGCATTACATA
>OGPN01000117.1_pt1 | contig 57627 bp, 45 predicted proteins | sample 1552941 | NCBI WGS metagenome assembly OGPN01 (sample SAMEA2580220, study PRJEB22360) | human gut metagenome | biome: human gut; feature: human-associated habitat; material: faeces | place: Denmark | collected 2008/2010
ATTGCATCCTACATTCTAACAGTTTAAGTAATGAGATGGATAAATCCTTACTGGAAGTAAGGGGATTACCCATAAATATATTGTAGTAGTGATGAGTTAGACGCGCAAGATTTTTGACAAAAGAAGAACAAATGTTTGATATATTCCTATGTATATGGTATAATGTTTTTATGGGAAAAGATATGTTTACAATTAATAAAAATGATCTTTCATATGGTAGAGGATATGTATACTCTCTGCAGTATCATCTGGTCTGGTGTACCAAGTATAGAAAAAAGGTTTTAAGAGATGGAATTGATTTGGAATGCAAAGAAATGCTGGAAGGTCTTGCACAGGAATATAAATTTCAAATTCTGGCTATGGAGGTTATGCCGGACCATGTTCATCTGCTTGTAGACTGCAGACCACAGTTTTATATTTCAGATATGATCAAAATCATGAAGGGGAATCTTGCGCGTCAGATGTTTCTTTCCCATCCAGAATTAAAGAAAGAGCTGTGGGGAGGGCATTTGTGGAATCCGTCTTATTGTGCAGTAACGGTCAGTGACCGAAGCCGTGAACAGGTACTTGCTTACATAGAAGGTCAGAAGGAAAAATCCAGTTAAAACCAGAAAGGGGAAGAACGATGAAAATCATATCCAGTTATGGTGTAGAATTACGAAAACAGAATATTCCGATCCGCCAGACACTGGAGATTTACCGTTCTGCTGTCCGCTATCTGGTCAAAGTGTATGAATCTGTATGGGAAGAACTGGCCCAAATTGAGAACAGTAAGAAACGTTTCAATGCAGCGGAACATCTGGTGCATACAACGAAACGGAATCCGGCCCGGTTTGATTTTGATTTCTGCTTTCCCAAAATGCCATCCTATTTCAGACGGGCGGCAGTCCAGCATGCGCTTGGGAGTGTATCTTCTTATCGGACGCGTCTGGAACAGTGGAAAGCAGAGGGGGAGAAAACGGGAAAGCCGTATCTGAAAAGTGAACAGTATGCCATGCCTGTTTTTTACCACGATGTCATGTACCGTGAAAACACAGAAGAGAAAGATGCGGCCTTTTTAAAACTGTACGATGGCCATGACTGGAAATGGTTTGCTGCGCGGCTGAAACATACGGATATGGAATATTTAAGAAAACACTGGTCGGGCAAAAAAGCTTCGGCGCCAACGTTGGAGAAAAAGCACGACAAATATTTCCTGCGTTTTACGTATGCGGAAGAGGTATCTTTAAACCGGACACCTGTCAAAGAACAAACGATCTGCAGTGTGGATCTCGGCATCAATACGGATGCAGTCTGTACCATCATGCGTCCAGACGGAACTATCCTGGGAAGAAAGTTTATTAACTTTCCCAGTGACAAAGACCGGATGTACCGTGTGCTGGGGCGGATCCGAAGATTTCAGCGGGAACATGGATCGCGTCAGGCGCAGGGAAGATGGGCATATGCAAAACGTCTGAATACAGAGCTTGGCAGAAAAATTGCAAAGGAAATCGTTTTTTATGCATCAGAAAATAAGGCAGATGTGATTGTTTTCGAATATCTGGAAATGAAAGGAAAACTTTCCGGGAAGAAAAAGCAGAAACTGCAGATGTGGAGAAAACGTGATATCCAGAAACGGTGCGGACAGCAGGCACACAGAAAGGGAATCCGAATTTCCCGAATCTGTGCCTGGAACACGAGCAGGCTTGCCTTTGATGGATCAGGAGAGATTGCCCGTGATACACGGGATCATCGTCTGTGTACGTTTCAGACTGGAAAAAGATACAACTGTGATTTGTCGGCATCGTATAATATCGGAGCAAGATATTTTATCCGTGAAAATTTAAAACCCTTGCCGGAAACGGAAAGGTCTTTGCTGGAGGCAAAAGTTCCTGCAGTAAAGCGTAGAACCTCATGTGTTTATGCAGATCTGAGAGAACTGATTTCAGAAATGGAACTGCGTAAAGCAGCATAAACACAGGCAGATATACCGTGGACTACCTGTTATGTGGAGACCTGCCGTATCCGGCATGGAAGAAGCGCGTGTCCGCGCAAGATCTAAGAAACAGGCGTATCCGCCGATATTTTGTCTGCCGCCTAAAGCGGCCGGAAGCACGTGACTTTAGTCATGTGAGGTTCACTAGCGGTAGAGAATTTCTATAAGGGATGTTGTTGCTTTTTCTTTGATTTAAATCGAATGCATAAGAAAAATGTAAGAAAATTTTCACCAAACGTCATAGATTTTCAGAAGAATATATGGTAGTATAGGGCTAACAAAAAAAGTATGTGAAAAAAATAACAAAGTGGAAAGGAGATGCAGGTGTATGAATAAAAAATTAACAGGTATTTTTGCAATGTGTGCTCTGTTGCTGACTGGATGTCAGGGAGCGAAAGAGAGTAGCAAGGAAATTACGCCGCCGGATACCGGATGGGGGAAAACGGTGGATGAAGTGCTTGCCGACTGGAATCTGGATCGGGACCAGGTGGAAATTTTCTCCGAAACTAACAGTGCAGCCGCGATCGCAGTAGATACAGAAGCCACTGTTTTCGGCGAGCAAACTTCCAGAGTCATGTTTCAGTTTATCAACCTCGATCAGACCGGAGCGACGGGAAAACCAGTATTGTGCGAAGTAGACATCACCTACCCTGATGATGCCGATATGGATACCGTGAAAAAAGAGATGGAAAAATCCTACGGAAGTTCCAAAGACTCCATTACCCGCTATGAGCTGTACCAGTCGCTGGGCGACGATCAGCTCCCGGAATATACTTACAAAAAAGCAGATCAGCTTGCCGTCTGGTCCGGCGAGAGCCTGAAAGATGCGATTCCTTCCGATAAGAGCACCGAATACGAAACCGCCTGGGAAGCATACCAGCCTGGCCTTACCACCGACAACTGGGAGAACTACACCGAACAGGCAAGCATGGCAACCGCCGTATGCGCATACGGCGCAGAAGCATTTCCAATGTTTGAAAAAAACGGTGTCAGCCTCGAAGCTTATCCGGGACTGGTATATGAGCAGGTGAAAAAGTAATATGAAATGTAACTATTCAGAGCCATGCGAAATGGAAGAAAATCGTGAATCATGCTTGCATGAATGAACGGTTTTCTGGAATTTCATATGGCGAGAAGCAACATCGAGATGCAGCGCAAGCGGAGTCGAGATGGGGTTCTGAATAGTTACCTTTCTTTTATGTCTCACTCTTATGTCCCCATGTAGCGCCACATAAATGTATGTATAGTCATAATATACCATAACTGTCCCAAAACAGCAATTATTTTTGGTAATTTAAGCAAAATTTTACCTCGGTTTTTCTCTGTTTTTCGACTCTATCCGCCGTTTTCAGACAGAACAGGACAAAGAAAAAGCGAGGACCCCAATAACGATTCCCGCTTTTTGTCTGCCTTATGAGGGCAAGCCATACCGCAAAGTGGCGCTTTCAGATTGCGGAAATGGTTTTTCAAGCATGCTCCGGTCTGTGATTATAGTCGAATCCGCATTTTTCCAGAAATGCCCGTGCGATCACTGTAGCGCCGATCTGGTTCGGATGGATTCGATCCCAGGCGATGTAGGAGGAATGGCGGTACTGGAAGTAATCGTTGAAGACGGCCTGCAGGTCGATAAAGCGGCAGCCGTATTTCTCAGCCAGCTCGCTGCAGATCGCGCCGTAGGTGTCCATGCGTTTTCTCATCCAGTCCTCCCCATTTGGCTCCATGTAGTATGGGGTCATGAGGAAAATTCCTTTTACATTATCTTTTACGGAAAGAATCATCTTTTCGACGTTGGAACGGTACTCCTCCGGCGATACCTGCTCGTCCGGGATGGCCGGGCTGTCGAACTGTCTCCAGACGTCGTTGATGCCGATGCAGATGGATACCCAGTCTGGTTTTAATGATACGACATCGCGGTCGAAGCGCTGCAGCAGGTCACGGCTTGTGTTTCCGCCGATACCGGAGTTTGTCACGCGGAGATATACCTCCGGGTAGAATGCTGCAAGCATGTTTTCGACGATTCGGACATAACTCTTTCCGACATTTTCAAATAAACCTTCCCCCACCGGCTGTGCACTCTCCATATCCGTTACGGAATCCCCTGCAAATACAATCCGGTCCATGTGTTTAAAAATCATTTTTTTGCCTCCCATAAATTTAGAAAAACCATCTGAACCCATTATAGTCTTACAGTTTCGACCGTGCAAGGCAAATTTTGTGTAAAAAAATCCGGCCGCGAAACACTGTTTTTCAGTGCCCCTCAGCCGGGAATTTCATTTTCTTTTCTTACTCAATTCCATCCATATACGCATTGTAAATCGCCGGATCAATATTCTCTTTGATCGACTCATACACGCTCTGGGATGCCTCGCGGATGTCAGCTCTTGTCTGGTCATCGAGTGTCAGAATCTTCGTTCCGCTCTCCTCGATTTTCGCGATCTTGTCGACAATACGGGCATCGGACTGCTCTCTTGCGTACTCGGTCGCAATCTTTGCGGCCTCTGTCATGATCTCCTGCTCGTCTGCAGGCAGATCCTGGAAGAAATCATCGTTGACGATCAGGGAAATCAGATGCGGCAGATGGTTCGTCTCCACTACGTAATCCTGCTGCTCATACAGGTTATTCGAAACGATGACCTCATACGGGTTCTCCTGTGCATCAATCGTGTGCTGCTGCAGGCCGATGTAAACCTCACTGAAGCTCATCGGCGTCGGGTTGGCACCGATGGCTTTCCAGAATGCCAGATGGTAGCTGTTCTCCATGGTACGGATCTTCTGACCCTTGAAATCCGAAAAGCTGTAAACCGGCTTATTCGTACTCATGACACGAAATCCCTGATCTGCCATACCGAGCAGGTGATAGCCTCCCTCCGTATAAACATTGCTGATCAGCTCGTAAAACTCCGGATTATCGATCTTCTCACGGCATTCATCGAGAGAATCAAACACACACGGCAAATCAAACACGGCAAGATCACCCATAAAGGAAACCTGCGGTGCCGTATTCTGTACGACAAACGGAATATCGCCGTCGGCACACGTTTCCAGCAAATCGCGGTCGCCGCCGAGCGTTGAGTTTGCGTAAACCTGAATTTTCATCCTTCCATCGCTCAGCTCTGAAATCTCTTCCGCGAACTTCTCGGCAAAGATCTGTGTTACCGTGTCCTCCGGGCTCGCCGTTGCCAGCGGCCAGGAATAGCGCTGTGTCGTCTCTTCTCCGGAGGAGCCGCAGCCGGCAAGCGATGCGCCAAGCGCAATGACAGCGGCAAGTGCCGTCACTTTTCGGAAAAGCTTTTTCTTTTTTGTCATCTTTTTCATTGTCCTTCGCTCCTCCCTATAAAATTCCAATCGAAATCGCCGGAATAAACGTAATCAGCAGCAGTGCCGCAAGGAAGAAACCGATCATCGGCATAGCCTTCTTTGCGATCTGCATGACCGGAACCTCGGTCAGGGAGCTTGCCACGAACAGGTTGACGCCGATCGGCGGTGTTACGAAGCCGATCGCCAGGTTGACAACCATGATCACACCAAACTGAATCGGATCCATACCGATTGCCTGTACGATCGGCAGCAGGATCGGGGTCAGAATCAGGATTGCCGGTGTGGTATCCATCACCATTCCGACAATCAGCAGGAATACGTTGATGATCAGAAGGATCGCAACCGGGCTGTGGAAGTTGTTCAGAATGAACTCACTGACCGTCTGCGGCACCTGCATCAGCGTCAGGACACGGGAAAATGCTGTCGATGCCGCCAGGATGAACAGGATCGGAGTAAAGGTGCGAATCGCCTCAACCAGAATGGACCAGATGTCGCGGATGCGGATACTCCTGTACACAAAAAGGCTGATGATCAATGCATAGAATACGGAGATAACAGCCGCCTCGGTCGGGGAAGCAACGCCGCTGTAGATACAGCCGAGGATAATCACCGGGCTAAGTAATGCAAAAAAGCTCTCTCTTAAAACGCGAAGCAAACCTTTGTCATGCAACGTTTTGACTTCTGCATAAATCTTCTCCCTATCCTCCCCGTACCGTTTGCAGTGATAGATGGCATAAAGCATCAGCAGCAGACCGATCATCAGACCCGGTACAATTCCGGCAAGGAACAGGTCACTGACCGAAGCACCGGAAGCCATACCGTACATGATGAACGGAATACTCGGGGGAATGATAACGCCAAGGCCGCCGGCAACTGCCACAATCGCTGTGGAGAATGTCAGATCATAACCAAGAGTAGTCAGAATCGGGATTGTCATGCTTCCGACAGCAGCAACGGTCGCCGGAGCGGAACCGGAAATCGCACCATAGAAAAGGCAGGTGACGATAACGGCGCACGGCATACCTGCGGTGAATTTTCCGAGAAAATAGGCAAAGACATCAAACAGTTTTTTGGAGATGCCTCCCTTAGCCATGATGATACCGGAGAGGACGAACATCGGAACTGCCAGCAGGGGGAAGGAATCGAGACCTCCGAACATGGCACGGATCAGATATTTGGCTCCTACCGTAAAGGACGGGTCAAACACAGACGGAAGCACAGATGTGATTCCAAGGGTAATCGATACCGGAACAGCGATGACCAGCAATGCAACAAAAATCAAAAATAATACTACGACCGGCATTAGCGTTCCTCCTCGTTTGAATTTTTAATCGTATGAATGCGGTTGTCGATACCCGTGTTCAGGGCATTTTCTGTGGCGTTATCTGCTCCGGCATTTGCCTCAATGAAGGATTCCGGCGTATTGCGCTCCGGATGGGCCGGGTCGAAAACGTTCTCACCGCGTGCCACGCGGAACTCGATCATCCACCGCTGCAAAACACGAAAGGCAACCAGCACAAAGGAGACGAGCGGTGCTGCCTGGATAAAGTACATCGGGATTTTGCAGGCCGGGGAAAGCTGGCCGCTTTTAACCGACGACATCATATAGGAAAAAGCAAACGGAATCATATAGATGAAAAAAATCAGTTCAAATGTATGATTCACAATTTTGAAGATGGCTTTTCCTCTCCGCGGGAAAATCGCAACAAACTGCTCGATCTTGATGGAAAGGCATTTCTTACTGCAGTAGCTGACGCTTAAAAAACCGCACCAGATAAAAATATATCTGGTCAGCTCTTCCGACCACGACAGCGACATGCCAAGAACGTAACGACAGAAAACCTGGACTCCCATGATCAGCGTCATGGCGATCAGACCGATCACAAGAAGAAATTCTTCGAGATTTTCATCCAGCCAGTGAAATATTCTCTTCATAAAAGGCATACCTCCGTTAAATTTATAACAGAACAATAATACAAAAGGGACATCGGCATCAACAGCAAAGCTAAAAATACCGGTGTCCCATAAAGAAAAAACGGTTACATGGCTTTGTGAAGCAGATCCAGAACGGTGCTCAGATCATTCACACCCATCTGACCCGGTGCGGATGCTTTCTTTGCCGCGCCGAAGGTCATGGAAGAACCAAACACCTCACCGCAGAGACGGCTGATTACACCGGTGCCTGCCATAGACATGGTGATGATCGGTCTGTCCGCATAATTGGTGGCCATTTCCTCTGTTGCTGCAAGCAGGGTCAGAACGTCTTTCCTGTTCTGCGGCATAACAGCAATCTTCGGAATATCTGCGTTCATATCCTGCATCTTGCGCAATCTGTAGATGATGTCTGCTTTTGCAGGAGTTTTGAAGAAATCATGATTGGAAGCGATGACCTTCACACCTGCTGCGTGTGCACCGTCGATGATCTTCTTTACAATGTCATCTCCGGTAAAGATCTCAACATCCACCAGATCCACATATCCGGTCTGTGCTGCTTTGATGTTCAGCTCCGCATAGGCTGCCGGCTCAATCGCTTTTTCACCGCCCTCTTTGGAGGTACGGAATGTCATCAGAAGCGGAATATTGCCGAGTGCTTCGCGGAGGTCTTTTAACACATCCTCTACCTGCGCAAAGTCGAATACGCCTTCAAACCAGTCTACACGCCATTCTACAACATCAACCGGAATCGAATGGAAGGTTTTTGCTTCTTCGATGATATCGTTTTTGGTAACACCTACGATCGGAACGATGATTTTCGGTGCGCCGGCACCGATTTCAATATCACGAACTTTTACTGTATTCATGTGTTTTTCCTTCTTTCTTCAATTTAACCCTGACTTTTCTTTGCAGGCTTTTTTTTTTCACGTCCGGATTCCTTGGTACTTCGTACTTCCGCAATCCTTAACCTCATTTTAATTGTCCTGCTGTGCAAGTTCAACCATTTTTTTATAGCGGATATTTACAAACAGTCCAAGTGCAACACCAACTGCGGTCAGAACGATATTCATGGTCATAACGCCGGACGGCTGCATTTTAGATGCTGCGGTCAGGATGGTGTAGTTGCAGAGAGAAGATGCGATCATAACCAGTGCGGTTACGGTTCCTTTGATTTTCGGGAACAGCATGTTGCAAACGGAAGTTGCGATCTGAAGCAGTCCGCCTGCGCCTGCCCATCCGATGATGAAAGCACCGGCGATCATCAGCGGTTTGCTCTGTCCCATCAGGACAGCGATCATGGTTACAAGGCAGATAGCCGGGTAAACAACGATGAAACGAACGTCTTTGATTTTTCTGGTCAGGAATGCGGTTACAACGAGTGCCAGCATAGTTCCTGCAGAATAGTAGGTCTGCATGATGGACGGATTTGCCCAGCCTACATTCTCTTTCGCAAAGTTCTGCGCACAGTTCAGCCACAGCTGGAAGGTACCGGTGCAGGTGAATCCGATCAGGATCATGGCGATGGACTCGAAAGAAAAATGGGTATGCTTCAGACTGTCGATCAGACCCTCTTTTTTGCCTGATGCTTTCTGGTCAGCATCTGGCAGCGGGAACAGGAATACCAGTACAAAAAGTACGATATACGCAATTCCGCATCCATAGAATAACGGATTGTAGGAGGTAAGGCCGGCTGCGGTAGAAGTAACAGCTACACCAAGAACAAACGGAAGCAGCATCTGTGCGATTGCGATGAAGAATTTGATTCCCATGGTAGCAACGCCAGGAGCTTTGTAAATAATTTCGGATACTGCCGGGTAAATACCGGTATCCAGAAAGGAGTTTGCGATACCGCCGATAATGGCGCATACGTAAGCGATGGTATAACCACCGTGTGTTCCTGCATTAAATGCAAGGGCAAGGCCGATCAGATAAATTGCATAAGAAGCACTTCCGATTGCGGTGGAAATGCGACGTCCGAGCTTGTCGGACAGAGGACCTGCAAATGGCAGTGCGATCAGACGGCCAAGACCGAGTGCTGCGGAAATTGCGGTAATTGCCATTGCTTCCACTCCCCATGCTGCTGCCAGAGCCTCTTTGATGACTGCCTGGCCCAGGATGGAGCATCCAACACCGTGGATAAAGTAGTTCAAGTACAGAATCAATGCACTTGGCAGGTATTTCTTGTTCATGGTTTCTCTCCTTTTTAAATAGATTATGTTGAGGTCAAATTGTCTTTTTCCTCTGTTCGGTTCATCCTTTTGTTTTGTCACAAACAACAGATTACCAGTTTCGTGAATGTTAAAAAAATAACATTTGCCTTTATTTTAACAGTGAAAGTGTGTACGGTCTAATGCTTTTAAAGGAAAAAACCAATGCATTGAATGCATTGATGTGGTATACTTGAGTTATCATAATAAGAGGAAGCAAAGACTTTCTTACGGAATCATTTTTTCAGGAGGAAAAACCACATGACACTGAATCAGATTCTCTATTTCCGAAAGGTCGCCCGGCTGGAAAATTATCACCAGGCGGCAGAGGAGCTTTATATTTCCCAGCCATCCCTGAGCCGTTCGATGGCCGCCCTTGAAAGCGAGCTTGGAATCACGCTGTTTGAAAAGAAAGGGCGCGGTGTTGTCCTTACCAATGCCGGCCGTCTTTTCCTGGAGCATGCAGACCGGATCGCGGGCGACTGTGACATTGCGGCAGGCAAGATGAAAGAGCTCGCCTCCGGTGGCGGCAAAATCAATATCGGTTATATTTTTCCACTTGCCGGACATTATATTCCGCACAATGTCCGCACCTTTCTGGACAAAGGAGAAAACAAAAACGTTGCATTTAGCTTCTGGCAGAACCATACCCCGGCCATTGCACAGAAGGTGAAATCCGGCGAACTCGATCTTGGGTTTGGCGGCTTTTTAAAGCGCGACGACATGGAGTTTTTTCCGTTGATCCAGCAGCCGCTTGTCATCGTGTCCCCGGAACAGCATCCGATTGCCGATGAACCGGAGGTTCCGCTTGTAAAGCTTACCCGTTATCCGGTGATCGGCTACGACCGCGCATCCTGGATGGGGGCTTACACCGGTCATCTCTACCGCAAATATCAGCTTCATCCCAATATTATCATGGAATGCCCGGATGAATATTCGATTGTGGCACTGGTACGCGAAAACTTCGGCATCGCGCTCATGCCGCGAACCGATATTCTGGAACAGGCAGACGGTATCCGCATCCACACACTGAAAGGTCTCGAGATTTATCATCAGACTTTTATGTTCTGGATGAAGAACCGCTACCGGCTTCCGGCTGTCGAACGGTTTACCGAATACATGAAACAGCACGCTGACATTATCGAAGAGTCCAGAAACGATAGCGAAAACGTATCAAAAGTTTATCTGAAAGATATTGTTAATTTTTAGTCGAAAGAGTTATGATGGATTTGTCACAAACAGAGGATTACCGCTCATGTAATGAATAAGGAGAAATTTTCATGAAGAGTGCTTACCCAAAAATTTTTGAACCAATTACCATCAAACGAACAACGATTAAAAACCGTATTGCAATGACCCCGATGGGAACCAACTACGGTGAGACAAGCGGTGAGATGAGTAACCGTCATATGAATTATTACTCTCTCCGCGCAAAAGGCGGCGTTGGTCTTATTATTCTGGAGAACGCCAACATCGAGTACCCGGTCGGTTCCAACGGAACCAGCCAGATCCGTATCGACCACGACAGCTTTATGCCGCGCTACTATCAGTTAGTCGAAAATCTTCATAAAAACGGTGCTACCGTAGCAATTCAGATCAACCACGCCGGAGCTTCCGCATCTTCCGCAAGAACCGGTATGGAAACCGTTTCTTCTTCCAACATCCCGACAAAAGCCGGCGGAGAAACCCCTCGCCCGATGACAAAAGAAGAAATCATGACAACCGTGAAAAAATACGGCGAGGCTGCAAAACGTGTGCAGGCCATCGGCTTTGATGCCATTGAAATCCACTGCGGCCACTCCTACCTGATGAGCCAGTTCATTTCCCCGTATTACAATAAAAGAACCGATGAATTCGGTGGTTCTGTAGAAAACCGCCTGCGCTTCCCGCGTATGGTTCTCGAAGAAGTACGTAAAAACGTCGGACCGTGGTTCCCGATCATCGTTCGTATCTCTGCTGAGGAGCGTGTTCCGGGAGGAAATACTCTGGAAGATACCCTCGAGTACCTCGAGTACCTGGATGAGTTCGTAGATATGTATGACGTATCCTGCGGCCTCAACCCATCCCTGCAGTATCAGATCGACTCCAACTTCCTGCCGGATGGATGGCGTTCCTACATGGCAAGAGCCGTAAAAGATAAATTCAAAAAACCTGTGATCAACGCTGGTAACTACCGCGATCCGAAGGTCGTTGAAAAAGTTCTCGAAAGCGGTGATGTAGATATCATCGGCATGGGACGCGGCCTGATCGCTGAGCCGAACTGGGTAAAGAAGGTGGAGAACGGCGAGGAAGATCTTCTTCGGAAATGTATCTCCTGTAACGTCGGATGTGCAGGAAACCGTATCGGCGTCAACCGCCCGATCCGCTGTACCGTAAACCCGGCTGTTCCGGAAGGCGATGTTTACAAAGCACTGAAAGTGAACAAAAACTGTAACGTTGTTGTTGTCGGCGCCGGTACTGCCGGTATGGAAGCAGCCTGCACCGCAGCAGAAGTCGGATGCAACGTTTTCGTACTTGAGAAAAACGATCACATCGGCGGTCTTTCCACTTTCATCTCCGATCTTCCAAGCAAGACCCGTATGAAAGATTTCCCGAAATACCTTGAGGCAAGAGCTGCAAGACTGAAAAACCTGTATATATTCCTCAACACGGAAGCTACCGTAGATAAAATCAAACAGTTCAAACCAGACATCGTTGTCAATGCTACTGGTTCCGTTCCGCTTGTTCCGCCGATCAAAGGCCTGAAAGAGAACATCGATGCCGGAAACGTAAATACCATCTTTGGTATGATCAACAATGTAAACGCCGGAAAATATCCGGAAGAAGCCTGTCAGGGCAAGAAAGTCGTTGTAGTCGGCGGCGGTTCCGTAGGACTTGACGTTATTGAATACTTTGCACCGAGAGGCGCCGAGTGTACCATCATCGATATGCTGCCGCAGATCGGTATGCTTGCAGACCCGATCACCAAATGCTCCATGCGTGAGACCCACGACAAATACGGCGTAAAAGAGTATGTCAACACTGCTCTTCAGGAAGTAAAAGAAAATGCATTCACCGTAAAACTTCCAGACGGAACCATCCAGGATCTCACCTTCGATTATGGATTCAACTGCCTTGGAATGCGCTCCAACAACCCGATTCTTCCGGAGCTTCAGGAAGCATTCGCCGATACCCATACTTATATTTATACCATCGGCGATTCCGTACGCGCACGCCGTATCATGGAAGGTACCATGGAAGGCCGTGCGATCCTGAATGTACTGGAGTCCCAGGGCTACCTGCATCTGGAGCCGCTTGAGTAATCCCCAGCATCGCTTTCTTACCCAGCGAAATAACAAGTGTTTCACTGCATAAGGGAACGATAACGATTCCACTACTTTAAGCAGCCCGACAAAAACTGTATATCATCTGCTACGCTGTTTCTTTTTCAAAATGACAAGATACCAGGGTCAAAAGGTCAAAAAACCTTTTGACTCCAACATCAATGACAACAGCGCAGCATAAAAAAAGAAAAGAGGAAAATATCATGCCAAATATTACAGGACATACCGAATTAGTTGGATTAATGGCTTACCCGATCCGTCATACCCAGTCTCCGACAACCCACAACCTTGCATACGACAAAAACGGAGATGATGTCATTCAGCTTGCTTTCGAAGTTGATAACGATTCTTTAAAAGATGCTGTGCAGAGTATCCGCGCGCTGAAAATGCTCGGTTCCAATATTTCCATGCCAAACAAAACTGTTGTCCACAAATATCTGGACGAAGTAGATGAAGCAGCTAAGTTATGCGGCGCTATCAATACCGTAGTCAACCTCCGCGACGAAAACGGTCAGGTAACCGGAAAACTGAAAGGCTACAACACCGATGGTATGGGATACTGGCAGGCACTGACCGAAGAGGGCATCGATTTCAAGGGAATGAAGATGGTCCTGATCGGAACCGGCGGTGCTGCTACTGCAATTGCAGTGCGCGGTGCTCTGGATGGAGTTGCAGAAATTGAAATCTTCAACATCAAAGACAAATTCTACAGCCGTGGAGAGGAAATTGTTGATCTGATCAATAAGAACACCAACTGCAAGGCTACCATGAACGATCTGGCAGACAAAGACCTCCTGAAAGAAAAAATGCACGCAGCTGACCTGTTCTGCGATGCTACCGGCGTAGGAATGCATCCACTCGAAGACCTTTCCAACATTCCTGATCCTTCCTTCTTTAAAAAAGATCTCATCGTAACGGATACCGTTTACGCTCCGCGCGAAACCGTTATGATGAAACAGGCAAAAGAAGCAGGATGTGAGAAAGTATTCAACGGCATGGGCATGATGCTGTTCCAGGCACTCATCGCAATCAAGCTGTACACCGGAAAAGATACTCCGGTTGACTACATGAAAGAGAAACTTGGAATCTGATTTCCGGGCGAATCTTTTCCATCTTAAACCTTAATCAAAAACCAACACGAAAAGAGGAAATGAACTTTGCGTCATTTCCTCTTTTTTTCTTGCTTTCTTTCGGCATCTGGAGTATAATTCACTTCATATAGTAGCAGTTTAAAGTGCTACAGCACGATTTATCATCATGCGGAAATACGAGGAGAGAGAGGATTTCAAATTATGTCAAAACACATCACAGGACACACCGGATTATTATGTTTACTCGGAAGCCCGGTTGCACACAGTGTTTCTCCGGAAATGCACAACGAAGCATGCGACCAGCTCGGCCTTGATTATAGCTACCTTGCCTTTGATGTACCGGAAGACAAAATGCCGCAGGCAGTCGAAGGACTCCGCACCATGGGTGCAAGAGGCTGGAACATCACCATGCCTGGCAAAAATATCATGTGCAAATTGGCAGACAAGGTTTCTCCTGCTTCGGAGATCTCCGGCGCATGTAATACCATCGTCAACGACAACGGCGTTCTCACCGCTTACACCACCGACGGTGTCGGCTTCATGAGAGCAGTTGCAGAAAACGGCGTAGACATCATCGGCAAAAAGATGACTCTGCTCGGTGCCGGCGGCGCTGCTACTGCAATCCTGGTACAGGCAGCCCTCGACGGCGTGGCTGAGATCAATGTATTCAACGTCAGAGACAATTTCTTCGGAAGAGCCGAGGAAATCGTTGCAAAACTCAATGAGCGTACTTCCTGCAAGGTTACCCTGCACGACTTCTCCGATCCGGAAGTCCTTCGCGCATCCATCGCAGACAGCGCCATTCTTGTCAATGGAACTTCCGTCGGAATGGCTCCAAAAACCGAGAACACCATCATCACCGACACAACGATGTTCCACAAAGACCTCTTCGTTTTCGATGTGATCTACAATCCGCAGGAAACCCGCCTGCTGCGTGAGGCAAAAGAGGCTGGATGCAAGACCGGAAACGGTATGTACATGCTGTTATACCAGGGAGCTGCTTCCTTCAAACTGTGGACTGGCGAGGATATGCCGGTTGAGATCATCAAAGAGAAATACTTCTCCGGAAAATAAAATATCACGCAATTTCAAAAGGCTTCTGCCCCGGATTTTCATCCGCCGGCAGAAGCCTTTTTTATCATCCTGAAGTATGGGTCAGCCCGCTTTCTGTACTTCGTCGAGCTGTGCCGTATACAGTTTGTAGTAATATCCCTTCTTTGTCATCAGTTCGTCGTGCGTTCCGCTCTCCATGATGCCGCCGTTGTCGATATACATGATCTTATCGCAGTTGCGGATCGTGGACAGACGGTGGGCGATAATGAACGATGTTCTGCCCTTCAGCATCGCATTGAGGCCCGTCTGCAGTGCTTTCTCGGTCTGCACGTCGATACTCGAGGTTGCCTCATCGAGAATCAGAATCGCCGGATCCGAAAGCAGCGTTCTGGCAAACGAGATCAGCTGTTTCTGGCCCTGGCTCAGCATGGAACCGCGCTCGCGCACCTCTGTCTGGTAGCCGTCCGGCATTTTGCTGATGAATTCGTCCGCACACACGGTTTTGCTCGCATTGACAATCTCCTCCAGTGTCGCATCGAGTTTTCCGTAACGGATGTTGTCCTCAATGTCTCCCGAGAAAATAAAGCTGTCCTGCATCATAATACCCATCTGTTCACGCAGCGAATGAATTGTCACCTGTGAGATGTCCTGGCCGTCGATCAGGACGCGGCCGCCGTTGACATTGTAGAACCGGGAGATCAGATTGACAATCGTACTCTTTCCGGCTCCCGTCGGTCCGACAAGCGCCACACTCTCACCCGGTTTTACCGTAAACGAAACGTCTTTTAAAATCTGCTTCGATTCATCGTACGAGAAGTTGACATGGTCAAACGTCACCTCACCGCGGATCTCCGGCATTTTTACGGCGTTCTCCGCATCTTTTACCGTTACCGGCTCGTCCATTGTCTCGAAGATACGCTCCAGGTAAGCGATGTTGTTGATAAAGTTGTTGAAGATATTTCCGAGGTTCATGATCGGCTGCCAGAAGTACGATGCGTAGCTGGAAATCGCCACGATGGTACCGAGCGATTTGCTGCCCTGTCCGAACAGCACAAGGCCTGCTAAGAAGATCGCCGCGCGCACGCAGATGGAAATCGAATCGATGCCCGGCCATACCAGGTTGGAATAGCGTACCGCCGTGTTCCACGTTCTGCGGCAGTCCTGTGAAAGATCTTTGAAAATCTCCGCATTTTCATCCTCTCTCGCAAAGATCTGCGTAATGCGGGCTCCGACGATATTTTCCTGCAGATACGCATTCAGGTTCGAGTTCTTATTTGAAACTGCCTGCCATGCCCGTCTCTGTTTATTCTTGATCCAGACCATGAACACGCACAGCACCGGCACGCCGCAGAGAACGACGAGCGCCATCTGCACATCGACCAGGAACATGAAAATGACGATGAACAGCAGATTGAAACACTCCAGCACAATGTTGATCAGTCCATTCGAAAGCATATCCGATACCGAGTTGACGTAGTTGACCACACGGATCAGAATTTTGCCGTGCGGGCGGTCGTCGTAATACTGGAACGGCAGCTCCTGCAGATGCTCAAACAGGTCTTTTCGGATATCGTAGATGATATTCTGGCTGACATCCACCATGATACGGCTTCGGATCGTCGTGAAAATGACGCTGACAACGTAGATGCCGACGAGCATTCCGACCAGAGAAAACAGAAGTTTCTCGTTTTTGTCCGGAATCGCAAGGTCCAGTGCCCGCTGGATAATCATCGGCGCAACGTAGCCGAACGCGCCGCCGATGCCGCTTAAGAGAATCGCCACAACCATCCGGCCCGCGTATTTTTTAATATAAGATGATGCCCGGAGTAAGTGTCTGATGTCAAAAGGTTCTTCGAGCACTTCATCCTGCTTGTATGTATTTTTTGCCATTGCTTCCCCCTCCTACAGTTCATCCACACCGGTCTGCAGTTTCACCAGTTCGTAGTAATAGCCCTTCTTTTCCATCAGCTCCTCGTGCGTTCCCATCTCCTTGATGTAACCGTTCTGCAGCACGATAATTTTGTCCGCCGTCTTTGTGGTGGAGATTCGCTGCGCGATGATAACTTTCGTGCACGGGAAATCCAGTTCTCGTAAGGAATGCTGGATCTGTTTTTCCGTCTCCATATCGACGGCCGATGTCGTGTCGTCAAGAATCAGGATCGACGGACGGATGGCCAGCGCTCTCGCCAGGGAAATTCTCTGCTTCTGGCCGCCTGAAAGACCGACGCCGCGCTCACCGACCAGAGTGTCATAGCCCTCCGGCATCTTCGAAATAAAGTCTGCCGCGGCAGAATATTTTGCAAATTTAATGACCTCATTCATCTTGATCGAGTCATCGCCGTAAGCAATATTGCCCTCGATCGTATCAGAATACAGCAGGACATCCTGCGTCGCAAGTCCGATGTGTTTCCGGAGGTCATACAGCTTCAGATCTTCCGCCGGAATACCGTCGATGCGGATCTGGCCTTCTGTCGGCTCGTAGAAACGCGGAATCAGGTTGATGAGGGATGTCTTTCCGCATCCCGTCTCTCCCATGATCGCCACGGTCTCATTCGGGTTAACCGTAAACGAAATGTTATGCAGAACCGGCAGATCACCGTCCTCATACTGGAACGAAACGTCGTCGAACTCGATTTTTCCCTCGAAGCGTTCCGGGTGTGCCACTGCATTTTCCTCGTCCTTGATCTTCGCCTCGGAGTAATACAGCTCCATGACTTTTTTTGAAGCCGCCGAGAACCGCTGGAACTCGTTCATGATATTTCCCATCTGGCGCATCGGGTTTGCGATTGCCCAGATGAGGCCGGAGAATGCCACATAATCACCCATGGTCAGCTGGCCCTTAATCATAAAGACACCGCCGACTGCCAGCAGGACAACCGGCATCAGGTTAGCGATACTCTCGACAAACGGGAAGAATTTCAGCCATACCATCGCGGTTGTTTTGTTTGTCTCCGCGTAATCGGTATTAGCGCGGTCGAATTTCTCGATCTCGTACTCTTCTCTTGCAAACGCCTTGACGACGCGGTTTCCGGAGATATTCTCCTGCGCACACGTATTCATCTGTGCCAGCTTTTCACGCAGTGCCGCATGCATCGGGGCAACACGGTTGCGGAACAGGTAGATGATCCAGAATACAAACGGCGAAATCACAAGTATGCAGAGCGCCAGCTTCCAGTTCGTGTACAGGAAGAAAATGGCCGCTGCCGCGAACAGGGAAAACGACTCAATCACCATTCGGATGACCCATGCGACCATATGGCGGACGGCATCGAGGTCTCCGGCCAGACGCGTCATCAGATCGCCGGTACGGTACGTGCTGTAAAACGTCATATCCTGCCGCTGGATTTTGTCATACAGGTAATTCCGCACTCGGTACAGGACGCTCTGTGATACGTGCTCGTAAATCATACAGCTGCCGTAGACAATAACGACACGCAGAAACGTGAAGCCAATCATCGCAATCAGCAGACGGTAAAACAGATCCCGGTGTGTCTGCAGATTCTGCACTGCATTTTCACCTGTCAGAAACAGGTCAACAATTTTTCCCGAAAAATATGGAATCGTAAGCTGCAGAACGTTATATAATACCGTTCCGATCATGCCGATCAGATACAGCGCACGCTTTCCTTCCATGTTTTCCCACAGCCATTGGATTTTAGTTTTCGGGAATGGTTTTGTGCTGCTTTTCATTTTTTCATATCCCCCCTTATCTTCTGAAAATCAAAAGGTTTCTGCATTTTTCTCTTTCAAATGCTTTCGCCATTGTATCAATTTTCATTTCATTATGATATAATGCGACTGTATAAAAATAGAACATTTCTATTTTTCCGAAACTGATATTCCCAGAAAAATACTGAATATTTTTTTACCTGAAGGGGGACTTTTCCGTTGAAGAATCTTTTTGAATACAGCGATATCCTGCACTCGCCGATTGAAGCCTTTTCCTGCTGTTCCGACACCTTTTCCATGCCGGTTGAATCCCACTGGCACTACTTTACGGAAGTTCTTTATCTGCAGGAAGGATCTCTTCTTGTGAGCTGCAACGATTCCGTCTACCATATGAAACCGGACTCCTTCATGCTGTTTCCTCCGCAGACGGTTCACGCACTTGCTACAGATCATGACCGGCCATTCCGCTATTTCTGCATCAAATTCAACCTGAACCGCATCCAGCTCACCGGGAGCTACCTTCCGAATCTGAGCTTTGCTTTCCATAAAATCGCCGCGATGACCTATCCTTCGCTTTTATTTACGCAGGAAGATCTCCCGGGGCTGAATCTCCATGATTTTTTTGTAACCCTTGAGAAGGAGTCCCATGAGAAGAAATACGGTTATGATGCCTATATCTATTCTCTCTTTTCCACACTGTTTCTCCGTCTCCTGCGTACCTGGCACTGCCAGGGAATCTGTTTTGATCTCGAAACCATCTCCGAGAGTGAAGAGAAAAGTATGCAGGACATTCTCGTCTACATCGACCGTCATTCACAGGAAAATATCAACATCGAAGAGCTGGCGCATAAATACAATATGAGCTATTCGTACTTTGCCAAGCTGTTTTTAAAACACTATGGGCAGAGCTGCAAGCAGTATATCGAATTTATCCGTTTGAACAAGGTCGAGAACCTGCTCCTCTTTACCGATTATGACCTGAACTTTATTGCCACCGAGACCGGCTTTGCAGACTGCAGCCACCTGATCCGTACGTTCAAAAAACGGTATCAGATCACCCCGCGGCAGTTCCGGCAGGAGCATCAGTCCACAGTGTCCTCGTCGCTTCCGGCGAAGCTGGGATAACCCCATAATATAGTAATAAAAAAGGCGGCATACCGTTTTCCCCCTGAAACTTTCAGAAAGAAAATCCGGTATGCCGCCTTTTCATATCTTAAATTTTCTGATTTAAACTTCTTAGATGTTGAGCAGATCGCTGAATACTTTCAGTGCTCCGTCTGTCTCGTGAGCCAGAACGCGTTTTGCAAGGACTTTACCAAGCTGTACGCCTTCCTGGTCGAAGCTGTTTACGTTCCACAGGAATCCCTGGAACATGATCTTATTCTCGAAGTGTGCAAGCAGTGCTCCCAGCGTCTTCGGATTTACCTGATCTCCGATAATGATGCTGGACGGACGGCCGCCTTCGAAGTTTTTGTTTTTATTCTCATCTGCTTTACCGCAGGCAAATGCAACGATCTGAGCTGCTACGTTTGCGCAGAGTTTCTGCTGGCTGGTGCTGCCCTGGATGTCGACATCGGTCTCCATCTGGTTATTGCGGAATCCTACAAACTGCAGCGGAACGATATCAGTTCCCTGATGCAGCAGCTGATAGAAGGAATGCTGTCCGTTGGTACCTGGCTCGCCGAAGAGAACCGGACCGGTCGGGTAATTGACCGGCTCGCCGAAGCGGTTGACCGATTTACCGTTGGACTCCATATCTACCTGCTGTAAGTGAGCCGGGAAACGGTTCAGTGCCTGGGAGTACGGAAGAACTGCAGTGCTTGGATAGCCAAGAACGTTTCTCTCGTAAACACCGATCAGCGCATCGAGCATCTCCGGGTTCTGTAATACGTCTTTGTTTGCAGAAAGTTTATCTTCTGCTGCAGCGCCCTCGAGGAATGCTGCGAATACTTCCGGTCCGAAAGCCAGGGACAGAACAGCGCCGCCGACTGCGGATGTGGAAGAATAACGGCCTCCGATGTAGTCATCCATGAAGAATGCTGCCAGATAGTCGTCGCTCTTTGCCAGCGGAGAAGTCTCACTGGTAACGGCGATCATATGCTTGGATGCATCCAGGCCTGCATTTTTCAGAGCGTCTTTTACGAAAGACTCATTGGTCAGAGTCTCCAGTGTGGTTCCGGATTTGGATACCAGAACGAAGATGGAATGTGCTACGTCGATCGAATTCAGAACAGCTGCTGCGTCATCCGGGTCAACGTTGCTGATGAATTTTGCTTCCATTTTGAAGCAGCCGTTTTTCTTTGCCCAGTTTTCCAGAGCCAGATACATCGCACGCGGGCCAAGGTCGCTTCCGCCGATACCGATCTGCACAACGGTGGTGAATTTTTCACCTGCTGCGTTGGTGATCTCACCTGCATGTACTTTGTTCGCGAACTCTGCGATGCGGTTCTGCTGCTCTACGTAGAAAGCACGTTTGTCTACGCCGTCTGCCGTAACGGTGTTTCCGAGCTGGCCGCGGGTCAGCTGATGAAGCACGAGACGGTTCTCTCCGGTGTTGATGACAGCACCGTTGTAAAGCTCCTCAAATTTTTCAGAAAGCTGTGCCTCTTCTGCCAGTTTTACGAGTGCGGCAAGGACATCCTCATTCACCTGTTTTGCTGCGTAGTTATACGCAAGTCCTTCTGCCATCGGAACGCTGTAAGATTTTACGCGCTCTGCTCCGTTTTCGCCGGACATCACCTCGGCAAGATTGACACGCTCCACTTTTTTCAGCTCCTCAAAAGAAGCCAGTTTATCAAGATTGTTCCAGGTAACCATTGTTAAGTTCCTCCTGTTTTTTATTTTGTCTCTCTATTCCGTCCGCGGAAACATTTTTATTCCCGCTATTATACCAATGAAACAGACTGCTTGCTAAAAACAGTCTGTTTCGTGATACTTTTTTATTTTGTATAGTTATAAGAAAGAGCTCTTGCGATCTCCCACTGATATTCCGGCAGAGTCTTTGTCATGGACAGTGCCTCATCGATATCGTAATCTACATACTCACCGTTCTTGTATGCAACAACGCGGTCTGTTTTGCCTTCCAGAAGAAGGTCAACTGCGTAAGCACCCATGATGGACGCATATACACGGTCTTTACATGTCGGGCTTCCTCCACGCTGCATATGTCCAAGGATCGTTGCACGGGTCTCGATGCCGGTTGCAGCTTCGATTCTGCGCGCCATGCTGGTGGAATGGCCGATACCCTCAGCATTTACGATGATATGATGTTTTTTGCCTTTTCTACGGTTCTCGATGATGTTGTTGATGATCTTCTGCTCATCGTAATCGTATTTCTCCGGAAGAAGAATATCCTCTGCGCCGTTTGCGATACCGCACCACAGAGCGATATATCCGGCATTACGTCCCATAACCTCGATGATCGAGCATCTCTCATGGGAAGTGGAAGTATCTCTTACTTTATCAATGGCTTCCATTGCAGTGTTTACCGCGGTATCAAAACCGATGGTATATTCTGTGCAGGCGATATCCAGGTCGATGGTTCCCGGTACACCTACGGTGTTAATTCCAAGAGCTGCCAGTTTCTGCGCTCCTGCAAAAGATCCGTCTCCGCCGATAACTACCAGTCCGTCGATGCCGTGTTTTCTGCAGACATCTGCAGCACGTTTCTGGCCTTCCGGTGTACGCATCTCTGCGCAGCGGGCGGTATAAAGGATGGTACCTCCGCGCTCGATGGTGTCGGATACATCGCGGGCTGTCATGTCGATGATTTCTTCGTTCATCAGTCCGTCGTAGCCTTTCAGGATACCTTTCATCTGAACGCCCTTCTGCAGACCTCTTCTTACGGCTGCACGGATCGCTGCGTTCATACCTGGTGCATCACCACCGCTGGTAAGCACTCCGATTGTCTTTACCTTGTTAGTCGTTGCCATATGAATTCCTCCATCTCATCACACACATTAATAAACGAGTAGTTTTATTTATTAATCACACACAGTTTTATTTTAAAGCATTCAGACCCTTTTTTCAATACTCTTTTCTACAACTTTCACGTTTCCGGTACCGAATTTTGCCTGAAGTGACGCCACCAGACGGGCATCTGCCTGCACATTGCGGCTCGGCGGCAGTTTTTTCATCGCTTTGATCGATTTGATGTAGAGAATCACGCTGTCCTTGCCGTCGGATTCATGCAGCATCTGGTACAGATCCGCCACTTCTCTCTCGTACGTTTCCTTGTCCGGGAACTGGATCCAGAGCTCTTTCGGGATGCCTGCAAACGGGAAAATTTTCTCGCAGATCAGCTTGCTCGGCTTATCATCCTCCGCGGAAACACGGCCCTGGATGAAGACACGCGCATCGGTCTGCATCATCGCTGCGTTTTTCTCGTAATCGCGCGGGAATACGACGATTTCCATACTGCCGACGAGGTCCTCGAGTGTGAGAAATGCCATTGTCTTGTTATTCTTTGTATATTTGATTTTTTTATCCGTGATAATGCCGCCGACAATCTCTTTCGCGCCGTCGGTGACGGATGGGAAACCCGTCTCCTCATCCGGCTGGAAGTCTGTCGTTACCGCGGAAATGTTCTTCCGCCAGCACTCCTCCTGCTCCTCGAGCGGATGACCGCTGACGTAGATGCCGAGCACCTCTTTTTCGAGCGCCAAAAGATCACTCTTTTCGTATTCTCCGACATCCGGGTACACCGTTTCATACGACCGTTTGGTCGTCTCATCTACAAAATCAAACAGACTCATCTGGCCGCTTAACGAATCTTTTTTCTCACGCGCCACATCATCGAGCACATTGGCGTAGACGAACATGAGCTGCTTTCTCGTCACGCCGAAGCAGTCGAATGCGCCCGCCTTGATAAAGTTCTCGACGGTCCGCTTGTTGACTTCTTTTCCGCTCAGGCGCTCCGCGAAATCCTTTAACGAGCGGAACGGGCCGTTTGCACTCCGCTCCTCCACGATCGCCTCCATGACCGGCTTTCCGATGCCTTTGACCGCCGCCATGCCATAGCGGATCGCCTGGCCGTCCACCGTGAATTTTCCTTCGCTTCGGTTGATGTCCGGCGGCAGAATGGAAATGCCCATCTGGCGGGAACTCAAGATATACTCTGCGACTTTTCCCGGGTTATCGATGCAGGAGGTCATCAGAGCCGCCATGAACTCAACCGGGTAATAGTATTTCAGCCATGCCGTCTGGTACGATACGAACGCGTACGCCGCCGCATGGGATTTGTTGAAGGCGTATTTCGCGAAGTCGATCATCTCGTCGTAGATCTTGTTCGCTGTCTTCTCATCAATGCCGTTTTTGATACAGCCCGGCACACCCTCGGCCTCGTTTCCATAAACGAAATTCTGGCGCTCTTTTTCCATGACGGATGCCTTTTTCTTCGACATCGCACGGCGCACCAGATCGGCCCGTCCAAGCGAATAGCCCGCCAGTGCCTGTACGATCTGCATAACCTGTTCCTGGTAGACGATACAGCCATACGTCGGCTCCAGAATCGGTTTTAAGAGCGGTGTATCGTACGTAACGGATTCCGGGTTGTTTTTTCCTTTGATGTACTGCGGAATAAAATCCATCGGGCCCGGCCGGTACAGGGAAATTCCGGCGATGATATCCTCGAGGCTCTGCGGTTTTAACTCCTTCATGAAGTTTTTCATTCCCGCACTCTCGAGCTGGAACACACCGACCGTTTTCGATGCGCCGATCATGCCGAGCACTTTCGGATCGTTGTAATCGATGTGAAGCAGATCAATTTTCTTATTGCTGTAACGCTCTGCGAGCTTTGTCGCATTCTGAATGACGGTCAGGGTCCGAAGCCCTAAGAAGTCCATTTTCAGAAGTCCCAGTTCCTCGAGCGTCGTCATCGTGAACTGTGTGACGATCGTTCCGTCGCTTCCTCGCGAGAGCGGCACAAATTCCACCAGCGGACGCGAGCCGATGACAACACCGGCGGCGTGCATCGACGTGTGGCGCGGCAGACCTTCAAGTCTCCGTGACATGTCGATCAGATGTGCAACCTCTTCATTGCCCTGGTACAGCTCCCGCAGCTCGTGGTTCATCTGCAGTGCCTTGTCGATCGTGATATTCAGCTCATTCGGAATCATCTTCGCAATCGAATCGACCTGTGCATACGGCATATCCAGCACACGGCCGACATCGCGGATGACACCGCGCGCCGCCAGTGTACCGAATGTGACGATCTGTACAACGCGGTCCTTGCCGTATTTTCTCGTTACATAGTCGATGACCTCCGGGCGGCGTTCGAAGCAGAAATCCACGTCGATATCAGGCATGGTAACTCGTTCCGGGTTCAGGAAACGCTCGAACAGGAGCTGGTACCGCATCGGGTCCAGCTGTGTGATGCCAAGGGTGTAGGAAACAATACTTCCGGCCGCCGATCCTCGTCCCGGTCCGACCATGATGTCGTGGTCGCGCGCAAATTTGATGAAATCCCACACGATCAGGAAGTAATCGACGTAACCCATCGTTTTGATCGTATCAAGCTCGTATTTCAGCCGCGCTTTCAGTTCATCCGTCGCCGGGTGATACCGTTCCTCGAGGCCGTCGTAGCAGAGCTTATTTAAGTATTCCCAGGAAGTGTATCCTTCCGGCACATCGAATTTCGGAAGTTTCGTGACACCAAATTCGATCTCCACATTACACCGGTCTGCAATTTTCTGTGTATTTTCGATTGCCTGCGGTGCATACGGGAAGAGCGATGCCATCTCCGCCTCGGATTTCACGAAATACTGGCCGCCCTCGTAGCGCATGCGGTCCTCATCCGTGATCTTCTTTCCGGTCTGCAGGCACAGAAGAATATCGTGGGAATCCGCATCTTCTGCGTACGTGTAGTGAATATCATTCGTCGCCACCAGCTCGATGCCGGTTTCTGCCGAGAGGCGCATCAGCTGCTGATTGACCATCCGCTGCTCCGAGATGCCGTGATCCTGCAGTTCCAGGAAGAAATTGCCTTTTCCGAAAATCTTCTCATACCGCAGTGCGGCCTCTTTTCCCATCTCGTACTGGTTCCGCACCATCGCACGCGCCACCTCACCTGCAAGGCAGGCGGAAAGCGCGATAATGCCCTCGTGATACTTTTCCAGAATCTCCATGTCGACACGCGGCTTATAGTAAAATCCATCGATAAAGCCCGCCGAAACAATCTTCATCAGATTGGAATAGCCCGTATTATTTTCCGCCAGCAGAACCAGATGGTAGTACCGGTCCTCTCCGCGGCTGGTTTCGCGGTCGAAACGGGAACCCGGCGCCACGTAAACCTCACAGCCGAGGATTGGCTTGATGCCCTGCGCGCGGGCTTCTTTATAAAAATCGATACAGCCGAACATGACGCCGTGATCGGTGATCGCGGCGCTGTTCATGCCAAGCTCCTTGACTCTGGCAACGTACTCTTTGATCTTGTTCGATCCGTCCAGAAGGCTGTATTCGGTATGTACATGTAAATGCGTAAAACTCATCGTTTTCTCCTCTATTTTCCAAAGGCATGTTCCGTTGTCTCCAAGATCGTCTGCACCAGGCTGTCCGGCTCGATCGGCTTGGTCAGATGGCTGTTCATGCCCGCTGCGCGGCATCCCTCTTTGCTCTCTTCAGAGGACTGCGCCGTCATCGGGATGATCGGGACTTGTTTTGCTTCCGGAAGCTCCATGGCGCGGATCTGCCGCGCTGCCTCAAGGCCGCCCATCACAGGCATCATCAGATCCATTAAAATCACATCAAATTTCTGCGGATTCGCCGCATACTTTTCGACCGCCTCGCGGCCGTTCCATGCCTCTTCCACCGTCGCACCGTGATCGGTCAGGTAAAACTCGGCGATTTCCATGTTGATCTCATTATCCTCGACAAGCAGAACGTGGAAGCGGACAAGCTCTTTTCCTGCGATCCGTGTCTTTACTTCCTGAATCCGCTGTCCCTCGCAGTCAATGTAAAACGGAAGCCGGAATACATACGTCGTTCCGACGCCCTGCTGGCTCGTTACCTCGATCGTGCCCTGCATTTTTTCGATCAGTTCTTTGACGATCGACATGCCAAGGCCCGTTCCCTTGTACTGCGTTCTCGCACCGGACTTCTCCTGTGTGAACGGATGGAACAGCTCTTTTTCGATAAATTCGCTGCTCATTCCGATGCCGCTGTCCGTGATGCGGAACTCGTAGACGACCCGGGTTCCGTCGCAGGAGACTTCGCCCGCATACGTATCGATCATTCCGCCCGGCTTGTTGTACTTGATTGCATTGCTGAAGAGATTCAGCATAATCTGCCGCAGGCGCAGCGGACTGCCGATCAGTCTCGTGTGCGTCAGCTCACCGCGGTGCGTACAGTGCAGTGGGTAATGCCCATCTCCGTAATCTGCGCATTGACAAGGGATGCCACATCATCCATCAGATGCTTCAGGTCAAAAGAAGCGCTCTCGATCGTCTCTTTTCCGGACTCCAGCTTATTCATATCGAGCACATCGTTGACGAGTGCCAGCAGATGGCTTGCGGAAAGATTGATTTTATCGAGGCAGTCGTCCACTTTTGCCTCATCCTGCCGGTTTTTGCGGATGATATCCAGCATGCCCATAATGCCATTGATCGGCGTGCGCACATCGTGGCTCATGCGGTTCATAAATTCTGTTTTTGCACGACTTGCACTGTCTGCAGCTCTAAAGGCATCCTGAAGCTGTATCTTCTCCCTCTCTTCCCGGCTGTGGAACTCTGACGTATCACGGAAAAGGATCATGCCGTGTACCACAACGCTCTCCCGCTTTGTCTTTCGGTCGTAGACGGTATCCTGTGACATAAGAACCGTCTTCTGCAGCCATATTCTTCTGCCGGACTCATCTGTTTCCTGATACTCCACGACTACCTGCTTATCTCCGTTTTCAAAGCGCTGCAGCAGTTTCTTCGAGGAATCCACAATGCGGTATGATTCCAATGTCTCCTCCGCGACAAACGCACTGCATTCCCCGCAGTATTTCTCGTAGGAACACGGCAGATCTATATTGAGGTCAAATTTCTTCTGCCCGCTGTGGTAAAAAATCTGCTCCAGCGAATCATTCGTCAGATCAACGGCCAACACGGCCTCGGCCGTCTCGAGAAGTGCCTCGGCGTAGTGGCTGTTTTCAATGATCGACTGTTTCATCTGTTCATAGTATTGGTCGAGCTGTTCTTTTTCATTCCGAGCAGCTTCCTCATCGGAGCGGAACCGCTCAAAGCCCATCAGAAAATGGTGCAGTCCGCCGTCCTCGGCCGCGTCGTAGAACAGAATGGTGACTTTTCCCCGGCAGAGCGCTTCCCCTTCGCTGCCCTCCCGATACTCGCACAGAATTTCTACGCTCTCTTCTCCCTTCTGATAGCACTCCTTCAGATGGGTAAGATCCAGCATTCTACGCATTTCCTTTCTCTTTTCCTCATCCGTGATGCCCTGCACAATATGCTCGGCCGCACCGGTATAGCTGCCGTCCTCGGCAAGGAAAAAACCCGAAACGGCGCGCAGAATCCGGTACTGGTCCTGTCTTGCATTGCAGTAAATACAGTTGGAAAAATGGTATCCCTTTTTCTTTACGACGTCCAGCGCTTCCAGGCTGATCTTCCGCTCTGCGGCGGCTTCTTCCATCTTCGCGCGGTTTTTGTCGATATACATGTTCTGGTCCGCATGGCGGAACAGTTCCCGGATATCACAGTCTTCAAATTCCGTGGACAGTGCATAGCCTCCGGCGTAGCTGATCGGCATCTCCGGGTGCTGGCGGGAATATTCTGCCGTCTGCGTGCGGATGTGATTCATGCACGCTTCCACTTCTTCGCGGTTCAGTCCGCGCAGAATGGCAAGAAACTCATCTCCGCCGTTTCTTCCGACGAAATACTCCTCCGGGACTGCTTTTCGAAGCTGAACGGCAAAGGAACGGATATATTCGTCTCCCTTGTCGTGACCCAGACTGTTGTTGATCGTGCGCAGATTGTTGAGGTCAAACACACAGACCGCATACACGCCGGAAATTTCTTCTCCTCCGTCGCTTCCCTCCAGAATCTCTTCGCATTTATTTTTATTTGGCAGGCCCGTCGCCTCATCGAGATAGATTTTCTTCTGCAGAATACGGTTCATCGCCGCATAGCGGACGGCCTTGATCAGCTCCATGCCGATGACAAACACCAGACCGATGATATCTCCTACTACCACCTGCTCCAGCTTCTTCAGCGAAGACGCCATTCTCTGCGAATACGCTTCCGCAAGGCCCGTCGCCTCGTCACAAATTTTGAAAAAGGTCTCACTCTTTTCGATAATCGCGGTATTCTCATATCCTTTTTCACGCACCAGCAGAATCTCTGCCTTCAGCTCTTCAAAATATGATGCCAGCTCAGTCATCTTATCCTGAAAATCCCGGTCATCCAGGCGCACCAGATCCAGCTCGCTGCTTCCGTTCTGCAGACCGTCGATATAAGCGTTGATGTCTGCAATCATCGTATCCTGCGGTTCTCCCGCATCCTCCAGCTTGATAATCCGCTGCGTTTTTCCGCGTACCAGACCGGCATAGTTGACAACGCGGGCCGTTCCCTGTATTTTCTCGACCATCGACATAATGCAGAAAAACAGAATAATCAGAATGATCGTCAAAACCGTCATTGCGGTTTTGGAAATAAAGGATGTTTTTTTCTTACTTTTCTTTTTCTTCATCGCTCTCCATCAGATCCTGTGTCATTTTTTGTCATATAGATCATATTATAAGCGCAATCCTCTCTTCGCGCAACCGCAAACCGGGCGCAGAAAAAATTTCAAAATTTTATCTGCTGTCTGACACAAAAAAACGGACACCGGAGAGGATGTGCTTCCTGTCCAGTGCCCGATCTTTTCTTATTTTGCTTTTTCTGCCGTCCAGATTTTACCGTCGCGGATGACAACCTGTTTTTCTTTCATCAGATGGCCGACCGCGCGCTTAAATGCTGCTTTGCTGAGGCCAAATTCTCTCTGAATCACTTCCGGTGATGCTTTGTCATCAAACGGAAGGACACCTGCAAATTCCTCGATCACAGAAAGAACGCTCTCTGCATCGATTGCGATCTGCTCGTACGCTTTTCCGCGTGCGGACAGGGAGAGTTTTCCGTCCTCTTTGACTTCTGTAACGCGGCACTCAAGTTCCTGGCCGACATGATAGTCTGCCTGTGCTTCTCTCTTTGGAATCAGGCCGGAGTAGCGGTCATCAACAGCAACGAAAACGCCGAAGTTTCCGCTGATCTCGTAGATTCTTCCCTTTACGGTATCGCCTACGACGTACGGAGAATTGGTTTTCAGGAAATGGTAAACCTTCATCGTTGCGCAGAGACGGTCGCTCTTGTCGATGTAGAGGGAAACCAGAACCTCATCACCTGGATGGAGGCGGCGGGTCTGCTGTTTAAACGGAAGAAACAGATCTTTTTCCAGACCCCAGTCCAGAAATGCTCCGATCTTTCCGGTAGCAGCTACGTTTAAGACAGCCAGCTCTCCAAGCACCAGCTTCGGCTCTCTGGTTGTCGCAATCAGACGGTCGCTGGAATCGCGGTACAGAAATACTTCCAGCTCATCTCCCTCTTTTGTTCCTTCCGGCACCTGTTTGATCGGCAGAAGAACGCGTTCCTTCTCGCCTGCTTCCCGGGTCTCCCCAAGATAAATACCGAATTCTACTTTCTTTACTACTACCAGCTTTTGCTTTCTTCCTATATTTAACATTTGACTTCCTTTCTTACTGCTCGCCGAGAGCCTTCATGCTCATCTCCTCGAGCAGGTCGCTCTTGATGTGGTACAGCTTGTCGGACAGATCCACGTAAACCTCATGCGGATTGACCAGACGTTTGGACTCCTCCCAGAGGGTATCTTTCTCTCTGGTGCAGATGTCGCGGATCTCCATGACGGATGGAGAAGTGTAGACGCATGCGCCCTTCTGGAAAATCGGAACGAGGAGCTCGCGTAAGGTGTAGGTTCCGCCTTTGATCTTTGTCTTTTTCCAGGTCTCGATCGGGTCGAAGATGATCATATCTTTGCTCTCGTCGAAGGTCTCGTCTGCGAGGCAGATCAGGTCGGCACGGATCTTTCCGGTTTCTTTATCATAAATACGATAAATCGTCTTATTGCCCGGGTTTGTTACTTTCTCGGAGTTCTCGGACAGCTTGATCTTCGGTGTGAATTCTGCGTCATCTTTATCTTTTGCTGCTGCCAGCTTGTAAACGCCGCCGAATGCCGGCCAGTCACCGGATGTGATCAGGTTGGTGCCGACGCCCCAGGAATTGATCTTCGCACCCTGGGTTTTCAGGCTGTCGATCAGGTACTCATCGAGATCACTGGATGCGGAAATGATGGCATCGCCGAAACCTTCTGCCTCGAGCATCTGATATGCTTTTTTCGACAGGTAAGCCAGGTCACCGCTGTCGATGCGGATGCCGTAGCCCTTCATCGGTAAGCCCTCTGCTCTCATCTCTTTGAAGACGCGGATCGCATTCGGAACACCGGATTCGAGAACATCGTAGGTGTCTACGAGAAGAATGCAGGCTTCCGGATACATTTTCGCATACGTTTTGAATGCGGTGTACTCATCCGGGAAGCTCATGATCCAGCTGTGTGCGTGGGTTCCCTTGACTGGAACGTCAAACATCTGTCCGGTCAGGACATTGGAGGTTCCGATGCAGCCGCCGATCATGGCAGCACGCGCGCCGTAGATACCGGCATCCGGTCCCTGTGCACGGCGGAGTCCAAACTCCATGATGCCGTCGCCCTTTGCCGCGTAAACAACGCGGGATGCTTTCGTCGCGATCAGGCTCTGATGGTTGATCATGTTCAGAATCGCGGTCTCTACAAGCTGTGCCTCCATGATCGGAGCGACAACTTTTAAGAGCGGTTCTCTTGGGAATACGACGGTTCCTTCCGGGATCGCATAGATATCTCCGGTGAAATGGAAGCCTCTTAAATACTCCAGGAAATCATCGTTGAAAATATGGAGGGAACGGAGATAGTCGATGTCATCCGGTGAAAAGTGAAGATCGCGGACATACTCGATTACCTGCTCAAGTCCTGCACATACGGCGTATGCGCCGCCGCATGGATTCTTTCTGTAAAATGCATCAAATACCACGATCTGATCGGACGGGTTCTCGTAGTAGCCCTGCATCATGGTAAGTTCATATAAATCGGTTAACAGTGTAAGGTTCTGCGCTCTCATGGCAAATTCCCCTTTCCTCATTGTGTTTATTACGTTCGTATCGTATCTTATTCTTTCCGATTGTACCACAATCATTGAAATTCCACAACTACGTATGGCTGTCCTTTTTCATCGTTCAGCGAGATAAAACAGCCGTTTTCCGTCTCGGCGCGCAGCGGATGCAGGACATCGCCGAGGTGCGCCTGCTGTTTGTATTCGGCGCGCATCCGGCGCACGGTGAAGTTCTTCGGAAGGCATTCACCGGCAAGGGAAATGAACTGTGCGTTATTGACGTGGTGGTTCGTATCGAGGTTGTGCGGCCGCACCGGGAACGGTTCGCCGATGAAATCTGCTTCCGGCATTTTCACTTTGCGCTCGCCGAAATCCTCGTCGATCGGACCGTCAATGCCGTAGGCGTCTGTCGTCTCTTTCGGTGCGCGGACGGGATGACCCGTTTCCATATTGACGTAAGACCAGATGGAGTTGGCACAGGCGAGCATTTCGCCGTCTTCTGTTTCCATCGTAAAGTTACGCATGCCAAGAAATCCTTTGAAGCCGCTCGCCCATGTAGTGATTTTTACCGCTTCACCGAGGGATGGATAGCGGCGCACATGAATCTGCCACGCGGACAGCACCCAGGCGCAGCCTCGTTTTTTGAGCTCCGCAACGCCCTCGCCGATCGCTTCCGACTGGAAGGTACTGCAGTCCTGAAAGTAATTGATCAGCCCCGGCAGGGTGAGATTTCCGTCCTCACCGATTTCGCTGTAGCGGATTCTGCTCGTAAAGGAATACTTCATCGTTTCGTTCCTCCTGCTGTATTTTTAATCTTTGACCGAAAATGTTTTGTCAATCGGATATTCGCCAAAGTTTCGAGCAAACACAGACTTTGGCTCATTGCCTGCACAAATCGAAAAAGGCCTCAGGTACGAGACCTGAGACCTTTCAATGAGCTGGGCTACCTGGATTCGAACCAGGAACTGACGGAGTCAGAGTCCGTTGCCTTACCGTTTGGCGATAGCCCATTGCCTTGCGACAAAATGTATAATACACTATCGCAAGAGAAAAGTCAACACCTTTTTTGAAATTTTTTTATTTTTTTCAAAAAACTGACTTTTGGAACATTTTGGAAGGGATTTGACGGCTCAACCCAGCCGTTGTCACTCTCCCGCCACGTATTTTTTGTCGATGTTGACGACGCATTCATACTTCTCATCCATTTCCTTCATCAGCGCCCCAATCTGCCCGATCACGCGATCACAGTCTTTCTTCTTATAAGAATACGGGGTTTCAAGATCAAAAATCAGCTTCTTTTTCTCCGCCCCGTTGATCATACGGAAATCGTGGAAGGAAAGCTCCGGATCGAGAATGGAAATTACGTTTCTTACCTTCTCCTTTGTCGCAAGAACCGTCGCATCGTGGATCTCCACCGGATCCATGTGGATGACCAGCAGAATCCCCAATTTTTCACCGACCTCATGTTCAATGCGGTCGATAATATCATGCGATACCTCGATATCGACATCTCGCGGCACCTCCGCATGGATCGATGCCATACTTCTGCCAGGCCCGTAGTTGTGGACAATCAGATCATGGGTTCCTACAATTCCTTCATAGGAAGCAACCTCTTTCATGATCCGTGCATACAGATCCGGATCCGCGCCCTGCCCGATCAGCGGTTCCAATGTATCTTTTGCAATGGAAATACCGGACCACATAACGAGTACCGCCACAACAAGTCCTGCGATTGCGTCGATATTAACCGAAAGGAAATGGCAGATCAATGTAGAAGCGATCGTTGCGCTCGTCGTGATCACGTCGCCCATGGAATCCGCCGACGTTGCCAGCATCACCTTCGACTGAATGCGGTTTCCCAGTTTTCGGTTGAAAAGCGCCATCCACAGCTTTGCACCAACCGAGAGCACCAGAATCAAAAACGGAACCATCTGAAATGTGATCTCTTCCGGATTGCGGATTTTCTCCAGGGAGCTCTTTAAAAACGTAAAGCCGACTTCAATAACCAGAAACGAAACGATCAGCGCTGCAATATACTCGATCCGCCCATGCCCGAACGGATGCTCTTTGTCGGCCGGTTTGTTTGCCATCTTCACACCAACAAAGCTGATGACCGAAGATGCCGCATCGGAAAGGTTATTGAACGCATCCGCCATGATCGCCAGAGAATGCATCCCAACACCGATCAGCAGCTTGGCGGCAAACAGCAATACATTGCAGCAGATTCCTACCATACTGGATAAAATACCATATCTCGTCCGCACATCCGCATTGCCAGTGTTCTCATACTCTTTTACAAAACATCTTACCAGAAAATCTGTCATGGGTTCCCCTTCTTTCAACAATACATTCAGAAATTTTAGCTTAGATAAAAAGGGCCTCACGCATCGCCGCGAAGCCCTTATATTTTTTCTGTCTTTTTCTATAGTAGGCAGTGTTGAAAAAAAAGTCAAGCCTAACATATTTTCGGAGATTCTACTTCAAAAGGGGTACTTTTATCTCACTTCCGAATCTCAAACAATCTTGCACAGGCAGTCTGCGGCATAGTCACCTGCAGTTTCCCGTCTGTAACCCCGTAAATACAGCTTTCATTTGAAGGATACAGCACTTTTACTTTGTTTCCAGCAATTCCTGCCTGCGCCAGCGGGATTTCTGCCCGATCTGTCTTTGGTGTAAACACAGCCAAATACGTTTTCTCTCCTGTTTTTATTCCATAAGAAAGGACTTCTGCTCTGGTATCGGTAAATCCAAGCGGAAATACAGGAACACCTTTCTTCACATCCTTACGGATCTCTTTGTACAGTGAAATACCTTCCCGCATCAGTTCCAGGCTTTCTTCTCCCATATCCCATACCATACCGCTCATATATGGGCGGAGCAGCAAGCCATTTACCATGTTGTAGATTACATGCTCACGATTATCTTCATATGGATAGACCCACATGCCTGCCTGTTCCGGTGCAACAGCACTTGCTACATTGAATGCAATATATGAATTATAGATATAATCCGTCTGATCACTTGTAGACTGCAGGCTCAACAGTTTCAGCATTCCATAATCCATCCGCTGTCCGCCGGATCCACAATTTTCAATCACCAGATCCGGATACTTACGGAAAATCTCCTGATACCACTCATACAGACACTGATAATGTTCGCGAATGGCATCGGCACAACTGTCCGAATTCAGGTCACTTCCATATCCCATCGTAACATTGTAATCCACTTTAAAATATCCAACTCCATACTCTTCAATCAGACGGTCTACTACATCCATACAGTATTTGCATACCTCCGGATTCCTGAAATCCAGAAGATACCGCCTGTTATCAATATGGCGCTTTCCATGACGGCAGATGAACCAGTCATCCGGAAGTTTATAAGACAGCTCACAGGCAACACCCATGACTTCTATCTCCAGCCACAGACCCATAACCATCCCTTTTTCTTTTACATAATCACATACTGCTTTTAATGTATTTGGAAAACGTTCTGGAGATTCTTTCCATTCGCCGACGCGATCCCACCATGCACCTTTATCATACCAGCCGCAATCCAGACAGTAATACTCACATCCCATAGCTGCCGCCTTATCAATGATGGCTTTTTCTTTTTCTTCCGTTGGATCACCCATCAGACAGTTCATATAATCATTAAAAACTATATTTAATTTCTCGTCATCTTCGTTTTGCCGACGGATTTTTCTTCTGTATTCGGTCAGCTCTGCTATTGCCTCATTCACGCCTCCGGCTGCCACACCAAAGCCTGCCGACACGGTAGTGAACGTATCCACCTGCTTTCAGGTTCTTCCACCATCCATGCTCGCTTTCCGTTGCTCCGGATAGTGCTGCATATAACCGTTCTCCAACGGCAGATCCATACTCAATAAGCCATTGACCGGAATGTTCGATCCGAAAAAAGTAAGTTTCCTGACACTCTGTGTCCTCACAGATGCCCATAGGCAGATACTCACAGGTTGACCAGGAACCATATCCCCCATAGCAGTATCGGTTCATACCAAATCCAGCCGCATGAAATCCATTGACAGTCATACCACTCAGGTTGATCTCCCTGCAGTCATTTTTTCTCCACTGACTCTCGCAATACCAGCTGTTATGCGGTGTATAGATACTGGTCTTTTCATAGTATGGCTTTGTTCCATTCTGACAGAGCCCCTGATAGATAAAAGAAGACACATATTCCAGACCAATCTCTTCGCTTCCTTCATTTTTCAGTACTGTCCATACCTGAACCGCTGCGACATCCGGATAAAACTGCATGTGATATTCGCCTTTTAATCCATACTCTGTTGCTGTATCAATGATCAGATCAGTTCTTTTCCTTTCTCATTTTCCAGGATTTTATGACTCTGGTATGCAAAATCAAGCGATCCTCCACTTGCATTATGCTTATAGGCATGTATCCCGCGGGTTCCCCGTCCGGTGATCTGAACCTCTGTGATCGGGAAGAAATCCTCTCCGCCACGTTTTACCGGCTTTGCATCCTCACATCCTGCCAGTGCAAACTGTTTCAGTTCTACTACCTTATTATCCAGAATTTCAAATACAACTTTTAATTTTCCTTCTTCGATTCGGATTTCTTCTGCTATAATTCTCCTTTATTTCTCCAGCATCCATACGCGCATCTGGTTCACGCCTCTGTTTCCCCATAAATAGTACGGGATGGCAGTTAATTCGTGCGGCTGATAATCTGGTTTTTCTTCTGAATATAATGCATCGCTTTCCCTTTCATCCTCATATCCCTGCACATGAATACAAACTTTATCTTTGAGGACACCTTCTTTGCCCACAAACGTCTCCGCCTGCGTATCAGCGTCGATACACATTGCCTGCAAATCATTGCCATTATCCACGCCTTCAAAACAATATACAAACGGTCCTCTCATCAAAGCAACCTTTCCCGCATCTTCTCTTACATTTTTATTTGCATATACTTTTCTTACTTCCAGGTCAAAGAGAATTTCTACCTGTGACTCCCCCCATTTTCTGGTCAAATACAAATAACCATTCTTCATAAACTTTTTCCATTCAATCTGCTCGCCATTAACCTTTACGCAGATATCTTTTAAATATCCAGGAATGTGGATTGCCAGCGTATATTCTTCCTCTTTTTTGCTGTGAACATGATAGGTAACTTTTCCTTCCCATGGATAGCTGCTTTCTACATCGATATCAGCTTTTTCCAGTTCAGCCTTTTGTCCGACAAACATATGGGAAAAAATTGTATCATCTGTCTCATCCCATACATATTTTCCAAGAGAAGTAATAAGACGTACCAGGTTCGGAGGGCAGCATGCGCATGCATACCAGCCTGGCCGTTCCGGAAGTACATGCTTATATCCTGGCACTACTCCGGAAATTCCAGGATTTACTTCCAGCGGATTTACATAGAAAAACCGTTTTCCATCAGCCTGCATTCCACTGATTGTTCCGTTGTAAAATGCTCTTTCCATGACATCTGCGTACTTTCCATTTGCCTCCAGCTCCAGCATCTGTTTTGCAAAAAAGATCAGTCCAATAGATGCACAGGTTTCCGCATATACCATATCATTCGGCAGGTCGTAATCTTTAGTAAACGCCTCCAGCTCTCCTGTGGAACCGATGCCTGCAGTCAGATACATTCTCTTTTCCGTCATGTTCTTCCACAAATCAACACATGCCTGATATAAGCGCTCGTCTCCGGTTGTGCCTGCAATATCGGCCATTGCAGTATACATATATACCGCCCGCACACTGTGTCCCACTGCTTCTTTCTGGTCATATACCGTCGCAAAGCTCTGGTTATACACGGTATCCTTCGGATCAATTCCAAAATGTGTCCAGCCGCGTTTCTGGGATTCCTCGTAAAAGAAGTTTGGATTTTTTCCTCGTTCATTAATGAAATATTCTGCCAGATTGCAGTATCGTTCTTCTCCTGTTGTATGATATAAGCGCATCAGTCCGATTTCTACCTCCTGATGGCCAGGAATTCCTGTTATTTTATCCGGACCGAATCTTCGATCAATATGATCTGCCATTCGTTCCATGACCTTCAGCAGCTTGTCTTTTCCGGTAGCATCATAATAGGCCACGGCAGCCTCCATCATATGTCCGGCACAGTACAGCTCATGGCACTCCTGCAGATTCTGCCAGCGATGCTCCGGCTCTTTGATTGTAAAATAAGTATTCAGGTATCCGTCTTCCTGCTGTGCCTTTTCAATGGTTTCAATCACCTCATCTGCCCGTTTTTCCAGTTCCGCATCCGGATGCACAACAAGAGAATATGCAACTGCCTCCAGCCATTTTGCCACATCGCTGTCCTGGAAAACCATTCCGTAAAATTCACCTTTTTCCATACCTGCAGCAATTCGGAAATTGGCCAGTGCATGGCTTTTTTCTACTCCCGGAATTTCATCGTTCAGAATTTTTTCCTGATACGGAATTACCGTCTCAATAATAAGATCCTGCATTGGTTTCCAGAATCCGTCTTGAACCTGTACATTTTTCAGTGAAATATTTTTGTTCTGTTTTTTCTGCATTGTTATATCGCCTGTCATCCTTTAATTCCCGTTGTTGCAATTCCTTCCATGATCTGTTTCTGTCCCAGAAAGAAAACAATAATTGCCGGTATCAATACTAAAATAGCAGCAGCCATGAGCAAATGCCATTGTGCACTGTAATTTCCCTGAAATAGCTGCAATCCCAGAGAAAGTGTATATTTGGATTCATCGTTCAGATAAATCAGCGGTCCCATAAAATCATTCCAGCTGTTCAAAAAGGAAAAGATAGCGACTACTACCATAACGGATTTTGAAAGAGGAAGTGTAATTCTCCAGTAAATCGTAAAAAAGGAAGCTCCGTCGATCAGCGCTGCTTCATCCAGCTCCTTTGGAATCCCCATAAAAAACTGTCGAAACAGAAAAATATTGTAAACTCCACCACCAAACCAAATAGGCAGTGTCAATGGAACCAGGCTGTTTGTAAGTCCTAATTCTGACCACATAACAAAAGTAGGGATCATTGTGACGATTGTCGGCATCATCAGTGCTGTCAGAATTACCATAAATATTTTATCTCTTCCCGGCCAGCGCATTCTGGAAAAGCTGAACGCACATAAGGATGCAGATAAAACAGATCCTCCTACGTTGGAAACCACAATAATTACGGTATTTAATAAATATCTGAAATATGGCATTACTTCCAGCGCATCTTTGTAGTTACTTGTGACAAATGGCTTTGGAATTAAAATCGGGGGCATTACAAAAATCTGTGCCATATCCATAAAAGAGCTTCGAATCATCCAGTAAAACGGGAAAAGACATATCAGCGCACCCACGATCAGAAAAATATATAATACTATCTTGGCCATTTTTATTTTCTTTTTCATTTGTTCTTCACCTCACCATCATAAAATACCCATAATGCAGATGATCGGAATACCAGCATTGTCAATACCAGAATGATAACAAACAAGATCCAGCCAAGGGCAGATGCAACTCCAATGTTTCCATACTGGAATGCTTCTCTGTACATATAATATACATAGAATAATGTAGCGTTATTCGGTCCTCCGGAGGTCATGATATAAGCCTGGCTGAACACCTGAAAGCTTGAGATAAAACTCATAACCAGGTTGAAAAAGATAGTTGGAGATACCATTGGGATCGTTACTGCTTTCAATTTGCTGAACCATCCGCCTCCATCTACATCTACCGCTTCATAAAGCTCTTTTGGTACATTCTGAAGACCGGCAAGAAAAATAACAACGGTTCCTCCTACGGTCCACAGACTCATCAGGGCAAGCGAGGGAATTGCTGTACTTTCCCCGTAAATCCATTTGCTGGCGGGAAGCCCTGCTGCTTTGAGCAGCGTATTCAGGAATCCCGTATCCGGATCGAACATCATCATCCATACGATGGATGATGCAACTGCCGGAACAATGGTCGGAAGGTAAAAAATGGTTCTGAAAACAGATTTTCCTTTGATGTTACTGTTTAACATAAGTGCTATGCAAAAAGAAAAAACGATTTGTAGCGGAACACTTAACAGAACATAATATGCTGTCACCTTTAATGACTTTGCAAAATACAGATCCGTTCCATCAAACAAATGTTTAAAATTGTTCCAGCCAATAAAATGCGTTTCTGCATTGATCACATTATAATCCGTCAGACTCATGACAAGACTTATGACCAGAGGTGCAAATACAAATATTAGGAATCCCAATATAATTGGCATTGCAAATAATACGCCGTAAAAGGCTTCTTTTTTCCTCTTCTTTGTCATTTTCCCACTCACTTTCTTATTCCGGTCTTGTATAAGTTCCGTCTACCTGTCCGTTCATGTTATCCTGCACTTCTGCGATTGCGTCTGCTGCCGATGCTTCACCCAGCCATACTTTATCCAGCGCCGGATTCAGAACATCCATAATTTTGGGGAAGTTCTTAATATTATAGTTCAATGCCGGCATGCAGTTTTCAAATGCATTATTCACAACAGCATCAATATAGCCATCCGGATGTGCGTCATTTCCTGTCGCCCACTGATTGACCAGATCCTCATTTTCATACCAGTCTTTTAAAACCGGCATCCATAAGCCGCCTTCAATCAGTCCCACAATATTGTCCGGATTCATGAAAGCTTTCTGCAGCTCCCATGCTTCTTTTGGATGTTTCGTTGATGCAAATGCAACAATAGGCTCTCCAAGTGCAATAGTCATTGGTTTATCATACATTTTAGGTAAAATTCCAACGCCGAAATTTACTTTATTATCTGTCAGTTCCATCAGATCCCACTGTCCATCCCAGAGCATTGCCGTCTTCTGTGACTGTAATGCAACAGATCCTGCCGGAAGGTTTTTCGACTGCGCCGGATTCGGAGCTACATGATACTTATTAATCAAATCTGCAAATTTCTGAATTGCTTCTTCCGTCTTTGTTCCTGCGAGATTCACAGTTTTTCCGTCTTCACTTAAGAAGCTCTCTCCTGACATTGCCACTGCGCTGCTCACAACGGTAGATCCTACACCTGTTGGAAGATAAATTCCAAACTGTTTGATATTCGTTTCATCAAAATCCGGATCTGCCGCATTTTTTCCATTTTGATCAATGGTAAGTTTCTGTAAAACCTCCACAAATTCATCCCAGCTCCATGCGTCCTCTGCTTTTGTTGGAACCTCGATTCCGGCTTCTTTTAAAGAATCCGTGTTGTAGATCAGGGTATATACTTCCAATGCTGAGTTAATTCCACAGGCTTTTCCTTCGTCCCACCAGTAGACGGTCTGCGGCAGTACGTCGTCAATATTAAAATCCTCGTCTCCCTCTGCCATCTCCAGAATATTTTTCAGTTTTCCCTCTGTTGCCCACTGCAGTGCCGTATCACCTGTAACCATTGCGACATCCGGTTCCTGTCCTGCTGCCATCATGGTTGTCAATTTGGTATTATAATCCGTTGGAATATGAAGATATTCCACCTTGATGTTCGGGTGTTCCTCTTCAAATTTGTCAATAACCTTCTGTGTTGCTTTTTTCTCAGAGTTCGATCCCCAGCCTGCATACCGTAAAGTAATTTCTTCCCCGTTTCCTGTCGATGTATCCTTTGTTTTTTCCGACGTATCTTTTCCGCTGTTTCCACATGCACCCAGTCCAATTGCCATTACTGCCGAAAGCATGACTGCTAATACTTTTCTTTTCATACTGTTACCTCCATGATTAACCTTCTCACATAGCTATGTGCTTCTTATTTACAAGCTTATTATAGCGACAGCGATGGTTCTTTAAAATTCTAACATTTTATGGAGGTGGACTATTTTACGATTTCATTGGGAAATAAATTCTGATTTCTGTCTCCTCCCCTGCTTTCGACTGAATATCAACTCTGCCATTTTCTCCATAAAGCAACTGAATTCTCCGTATTACATTTCCCAGACCAATTCTGTTGCTTGTCTGTTCCATTGCTTCCCGGATTGTCTCAGGCGTCATTCCTGCTCCATTATCCTTCACACCAATGCAGATTTTTTCATCTTCTTTTTTTGCATAGATAACCAGAACGCCCTTTCTTTTCAGACCCCGAAATCCGTGCATGATTGCATTTTCCACCAAAGGCTGTAAAATCAGCTTCGGTATCATGCAGTCACTGACTGTTTCGTCAATGTTATATCTCACCTCAAATTTTCCTTCATAACGAATCTGCATAATCGTAAGATAATTCTGAAGCCATTGATACTCTTCCCGAAAGACAACAAGTTCCTTTTTATTACGAAACGTGTATTGCAGCATATCTGAAAGGCTGATGATCAGATTACTCGCATCTATATCCCCATTTTCCAGTGCAAGCATGTTGATAATATTTAATGTGTTATACAGAAAATGGGGATTCAGCTGCAGTGTAAGCGCCATAATTTCTGATTCTTTATTCCGTATTTCACTTTTATAGTTTTCTTCAATCAGGCATTCTATTTTGTCACGCATCTCATTATATTTTTCTGTCAGATATTGAATTTCGTCTTCACCATTTACCGGCAGTCTCTGTTCAAAATTCCCCTCTCCAATCATCTGCATCGCTCTTACAAGTCGTTCAACCGGTTTTGTAATCCTCCGCGAGAATATTCTCGAAAAAAACATTGCCAAAAGGAACAACACCATCCAGATCAGAATGGTTAATCTCTGTATGATAGAAACATGGTTCAACAAGGAATTTAATGGTATTACATTTACCACTACCCAGTCTGTTATTTCAGAGACTGCATAACAGATGAGTACTTTTTCTCCCTGATATTCCAGAATCATACTTCCATTGTTCTTTGTTATTTTGGTCAGCCATGGTAATTGTTCTTTACTTCCGTTTTTCTTCTGGTCTGTATGTGCTACAATCGTTCCTTCTCTGTCAGAAACACAGAAAAAGGAACCTTCTATCGATTTTTTTTCCTCCAGCACACTGTCCATAAATTCCGGATTAAAATTTAGTACCAGAACTGCGTGCATATTTTGTTTCATGCTTTTCATGCTACTGATATTTTCCGGCTCTATATAGACCGGCTGCAGCTCCTCTATCAGAGAAAAGTAATTCACTTTCTGCATCCTGTAGTCGACACCATATTCTTTTTCTGCATGATAAGTCGGAATCCACTTCATTTTTCCTGCACTTTTTATTGCTTCCCTGTATATTTCTGATTCATAAAAATTTTGAACCGGTATGATCGCATTTCCGTTATCTCCAAACACAAATTCCGGTGTGAAAATATTAGCAGTCAAAATGTATTCATTTGAAAATGCCTTCTGAAGTTCCAGTCTGGCCTTCTTATCCTTTTGCAGAATTTCGAAATCACTGCTTTTTGGAAGATCTTCTAATAGTTTATAAATCTCATTGTTCAGATTCATCCCCTGTGCACTTTCCTGTATTCCTTTCAAGTCACGATCCAGGATCTGAACATTCTTAATCATTCCCTCCAGGATATTATTTTTGGCTATTTCTATGATACTTTGTGATGCAACCTCATAATACACAACACAGATAACGGTAACCGGAATCAGGATCAGAGCAATATATGAAATTCGAAGCTTATTCTGTAAATTTAATTTACGATACCATTTTTTTATTTTTTCCATACTTATTCACCAATTTTCTGTATCTTTTCCCGATATTGAGCCGGTGTAATTCCGGTTTCCTTTTTGAAAATCCGATTAAAATATTTCACATCCTTATATCCCGTCTGCACCGCAATTTCATAAATTTTTAAATCCGTATTTTTCAAAAGCTCTCTTGCGTGTTTCATTCTGATTGTAATCAGATTCTGCGAATAACCATTTCCTGTACTTTCTTTGATTACGGCACTGCAGTATGTCGGCGTAAGTTTAAAGTATTCTGCAATATCGGCCAAAGAAATATCTTCCGCAAAATGTTCCTCCATATAGGCCTCCAGCCTGGCAGAAAATTTTTCTTCCCGCTCTTTTTTATTTTTTCCGTATACCGGCTCCACCTTTTTTAAATACTGTTGAATTCGATCCAACAATTCACGGTACGTTGGATTTGGTTCTTTCCATATACTTTCATCCTCAATCAGGGCAATCCGCTTCAATACGCTTTGGCAGCAATTAATCAGCTGCTCCGGATCCGGATAACCGATTTCTATAAAATTGTCCAAGATTCTTCCCATGACATCAGCCGCACTGTCTCCACCTTTTTCCTTCAATTCCGCTCTGATCAGATGTTCTTCCGGAAGTCCTATGTATGCCAGGATTTTTGCACATTCAGAAAACTTTTCCGCCCAGATAATTTTCCTCTCCGGATAATAGAAATGAAAACGCATACTTAATACTGCTTCCTCATAACACCCTTCAACTTCCTCAAATAAATTTTCCGCAGAGCTGCTGATGCTCATAAACCATTGATTTCTTCTCCGTATACCATCCAGTTCTTCCGGTAGCTGTTCCCACAAATCTTTTTTTGTTAAAATCTGCGGATATCCCCTCCATTGTTTATCCCGGCACACAATCGTAACCATTGTTTCCGATAATTTATTGCTGAAAAAGGAAAGGCTATGCCATCCTCTCCCGATCCGTTCACGCATCCATAAGCCAAGCTCTTTTTTAATGCTTTCATACTCTTCACTGCTTTTTCCCTTTTTCCAGGCATAGATTCCCTGTACTCTGGTGATAAGAACAAACCCTGCTTCTCCCCATGGAATAATTTCACGAATTTGTTTTTCTTCCTCTTCTGTACATCTTCCATCGACCCACAGATTCAGTAGCTTTTCCATGTATACCGGCAATGTTACTTCCAGTTTTTTCTTTATATCCGCCTGTTGCCTGATCGCATTCCGCTCTTTCTCAATTTCCTGAAACACTCGTTCCAGTACCTTTTGCAGCTTAATCGGACTCATTGGTTTTAAAAGATACTCAAACGCCCCAAGCTCTATTGCTTTCTGTGCATATTCAAATTCTGCATAGCCTGTAAGCAAAATTACTTTTATTTCCTCGTTGCGTTCTTTTATTTTTTCCGTAAAAGAAAGGCCATCCATTTCAGGCATGCAAATATCTGTAATTACAATTTGTACGTCCTCTACCCCGATATATTTCAGCGCCGCTTCTGCCTCCACAAATACCTGTATTTCAAGAAAATCATACATTTTATTTAAAATATTTTTTAAACCCTTACACTGAATCGGCTCATCATCCACAATTACTATTTTGTACATTTCTCCATCCCCCGCTATCCTGTTTTTCTATCTGTAAGACACTTAAACGAAGTATCCTCTGGATGAATTATATCGTAGATTTTTTCATGGTACAAGACCGCAACAAGCATCTGGACCCCACGAAACGCTAAGAACAGTGGCCGGAATCTTCGATTTCTGAAAGCTCCGTTCTATGATTTTTTCAATGAACTTTCCTATAGAGCAGGCAGTGCGATCCTGCCCGGAGGGCTTTTTTAAATTACAGGAAAATCCAATGAAGTTTCCTGTAATTTAAAAAAACGGCGCAGTCTGCTTATTCTTAGCAGTTCTGCGTCGTTTTCTGTATTTTTTCAGAAATTTTATTTCGTTCCGGCAGCGTTGACAATTCAATGAGAGTTACTTTTTCCCTCTGCCTTCTTTTCAGATTTCTGAGTTTTATATGATTCGTAACTATTCTTTTACTTTATAAATTTTCGCCATATCCTGTACATACAGCGGATAGAACTGGTAGCCCGCAAAATCGCTCCGAAGTGCAACCTCGCATGCCATATCCTCGATATACAGGTTTGCCGCATCGTCACAGAGCAGTGTTTCCATTTTTTTGTAAAGCTCAACCTGCTCCTCTTCATCCGTGCTGGTCTTAACCTGCTGATACAGTTTATCATACTCTTCGTTGCTGTAGCTGATAAAGTTCTTGGATGATGTTGAGGTAAACCGTTCCAGCAACGCGCGTCCGCTCAGATATGCCGCGTCAACGCCGACAACCGTGGACTGGAACTTCCGGTCTGCATATACATCCGACAGCCAGCTGTCCCACTCGACCTGCTGAATTTTGGCAGTAACACCGATCGCTTTAAGCTGCTCTACAAGAACCTGGGCTGTATCGATATGCTGCTGATAATTGTTCGGCACTGTAATCGTAAGCTCAAATCCATCTGGGTATCCGGCTTCTTTTAACAGTTCTTTTGCCTTCTCAATATCCTGATTATATCGCTCTGACAGTTCCGGCACATAATATTTTCCAAATGCCGGGAACATGCTGCTTCCGATGATCGTTCCTTTTCCGTCCGCAATCATATCCAGCACTTCCTGACGGTTTGCTGCATAGCAGAGCGCCTGGCGCACCTTCACATTGTTGAGCGGTTCCACGGTATTGTTCAGATACAGCGCCTGTACTAGGTTCATACCGCCGTCATAAATCGTAAAATCGGAATCTTCGGCAAGCTGCGCTGTCTGTGTGGAACTGAGACGTGCATACATGTCCAGTGTTCCGGATTTTAGGTTTGTTACGACTGCATTGCTGTCCTTGACAATTCGAAATGTTACCTTGTCCAGATACGCCTGATTTTCCGTATCCCAGTAATCGCTGAATTTTTCAAGGACAATGTTTTCCTGCGGGGACCGTGATACATAGTGGAACGGGCCTGTTCCGACCGGATCTGCTTCCAGATCTTCCACATGCTCAGGTACAATCGCCACCGTCAGATAGGCAAGAAACTCGGTGTCTGGCTCTTTTAAATAGATGTCGATCGTGCTCTCGTCCGGAATTTCAACCTTGTCTACATTGGAAAATGCCTCTACCAGAGGCGTTCCGTCTCCGTTGATACCCGCACAGCGTTCGATTGAATATTTTACATCCTCTGCAGTGACGGTCGTTCCATCGTGGAACTTGACACCATTCCGGAGCTTGAAGGTATAAACCTTTCCATCCTCCGAGATCGAATGGCTCTCTGCCACCGCATCGTTCAGATTTCCTTCTTCATCGGGCTTTACAAGGCCCTCATAAATATTGAATAGGATTTCTTTCGTTCCTGCCGCAACAGATTTGTGTGGGTCAAGACTATCCTCAATGTCCTGAGGAATTCCTACCGTGATGGAACCTCCCATAACAGGTTCCCCTGTCGGGGTTGATTCCATTGATACCTGAGAACTTGTGGTATCGGAAGAATCTGCTTTCCCATCCTTGCCATCCTGGCATCCGCCAAGTACAACAGTAAGAGCTGCAACTAAAAGCAGCGCAAGTACGCTTCTTCTTTTCTTCATGATTTCTCCTTTTGATACGAGTTCTCTCATTTTGTAATTGTCACGCCTATTGTATCCGACCTGTTCCCAAATAGCAAGTACATTATTGTATACAATTTATTTTCCGAATCTGAAAATCACGTATATCCGCCCGCGTATTCCGGATTCTTTCCCTCGGGATGTACCGGAAAAGATAAAAATTTTGCCGCCCGGGAATTTTAACATTCCCGGGCGGCAAACGCTTTTGCTTTTTTTCTTTTATCCTTCAATGGAGATTGTCTTTTTCTGCTCCACAGCCGGTTTTGCTTCCTTCTTCGGTACGAAGAGTTTCAGCAGACCGTGTTTAAATTCAGCCTTGATGTCCTCTTCGGTAATATCCTCACCTACATAGAAGCTTCTGCTGCATGCACCTGCGTAACGCTCTTTGCGGATGTAACGGCCGCTCTCTTTTTCTTTCTCGTCTTTGTCGAGACCTTTCTCGGCACTGATGGTCAGATAACCATTTTCCAGTGTGGCCTGAACTTCATCTTTTGTGAATCCCGGAAGGTCAACCACTACCTCGTAGCCATTGTCCAGCTCGCGGATATCTGTTTTCATCACATGGCTGGCTTTGCGGCCATACAGTTTCTTTTCGGTATTCTTCATTTCTTTGTCATAATCATAGAACGGAAAATCGTTGAAAAAGTCGTCAAATAAATTCTCTCCAAAAATACTAGGCATTAACATAAGTCATCGCTCCTTCTTATTCTTTCTCATGGAACCTGATCCATGCTTTTTCTCCGGTTTGTCTTTTCACCGGACCTTTTTGTTTACCTGTTTCTTTGGAACGGAAAGGCTTCCGGATACCGGAGGTTTTCTTCTTTTCCTCTCTTTGTATCCCTCTTCCTTTGTTCTAGCTGTACTATAACACTTATTATTAGCACTGTCAAGAGGCGAGTGCTAATTATTTTGTGAAGATTTTGTGAACGCTACGAGCCATGCAAAATGGTGAAAAAAGACGCCCTGCTAGTTTACTTGCAAAGGCGTCTTTTTTTGCTATTTTATAGGGCGACAGCCCTACAGCGAGGGAATTCTTTCCCGAGCTGTGCATGGCGTAACATTCTCTTTCGCACTCGATTTTCTTGATTTGACCACATTTTTACGACAAATTCTTGGAAAAATATATTTGTCTGATTTTCTTACTACTCCTCATCTCTTTTATTATCAGATTTCAGGCATACTTGCTATTTTCTTCTATTCAGCCTTCCCCTCTGGGAAAATAATTTTAAACACAAAGAAGAAAATCACCATGGAAACTCCACCTGTAATAATTGTCACAAGCATGTTATAGACTGCCGGGGCCACATATGCAGATGCAACTGGCATCCACAGATTATTAAATCCATTACAAATCAGTGAAATTACCACCCATGCAACAAAATACCAAATTGCCTGATATACAGGATTTCCATGGCTTTTAAAAGTAATATTTCTCTGACGTGGAAAATTGATACACTGTGCAAGAAATGACCCCAATTCATAACTGATAAAATAGCCAAGTCCACCACCGATCAGTATATTTCCCGTTGCATCACGCAATACATTATACCCCAGCAAACTCCATGTAAATTTTACTCCAAACAGATTCATGGAAACCTTTGGCCACATAAATTCTGTACCAGCCAGACCAATTCCCAAAATCCCTGGTAAAAATGTAAATACAAGATACTGGAATACTGTCACGCCCATACTGAATATAACAAAATAGAATATCTGATAAAGCCATTTTGCAATAGCAGAATGTTTCTCTTCAAAACATTTCCATATATTTTTTATATGATTCATCTGCACTTCCCTTCGGCTCCTTTTAATAATTTTTCATATTTCTTATTATTTCTTCTGTTTCTGAAATATCCGCCAACTACTTTTTTTACTCCACGCATAAAGTGTCCATTCACAGCATCGACAATTCCATATACCATTTCCATACTGACTGCCCCGCCGGTCATTTTGGCAATACCTCTAAATGGCATGTTGTAAATAAAAAGAATATTCAGATCCGGCTTTCCCTGTGCCTCACTCTTCTTTTTCATTTTTGTGAGACATCTATATATCAGTCTTGCAAGTCTGCTTTTTGCATAATACATCTGGCAGATTGCATCATTGATTTCCAGATTTCCACTCCATCTTCCATTCGGTATCTCATGACCAAGAAGTTCACGAAATTCCTCATCTGATATTTTCTGCACGATTCCTGTATAATAGTAAGGCATTTTTGCCGGATTATACGGATACCCTTTACTATTTCCTGTTCTCTCAGTCATACCTGTTAAACGAATATCTGCAACACTGGCTCCTACCATAATCTGATAAGTTCCTGTTTCTGTTTCCCACTGTCCTGTTTTTATATTCCAATAACGGAATGTCTTATCATCAAAGGGAATTCTGATCTGTCTGCTTTCTCCTGCCTTTAAATAAACTTTTGCAAAACCTTTCAGTTCTTTTTCCGGTCGAAACACGATTGCATTAGGAAGTCCTACATACATCTGAACAACCTCAGCTCCATCTCTGTCACCTGTATTGGTAACCGATACTTTGATTCCATCCTCTTCTATGATAAGATCAGAATATGTAAATTCTGTATAGGAAAGCCCAAAGCCAAATGGATATTGCACCCGGACTTTTGAAGTATCATAATAGCGATATCCCACATAAACACTCTCTCGGTATTCCGATGTTTTCTCATTACTTGGATAATATCGGAATGCCGGTGTCTGTTCATAAGATATGGGATATGTTTCTGCCAGTCTTCCTGATGGATTCACTTTTCCGGTCAGAATATCCAATGTTGCAGAAGCACCTGCCTGTCCATTCAGATAGCCATGCAAAATCGCTTTGCAGCAGGTGTGCCATGGCATTTCTATCGCAGATCCTGCACTCAATATTCCAATAATATTTTCATTCACTTTGCTGATATCCTGCAAAAGATCGATCTGATCCTGCGGAATACGCATATGGGTTCTGTCCAGTCCTTCTGATTCACTGATCTCATCAAGACCAAAGCAGAAAATCACAATATCCGCGTTCATAGATAAATTTAATGCAAACTTTCTATCATTCTCATCTACATCTCCATTTCTCTGATAGCCTCTTGTCATTCCCAGAATATTCAGATCATATTGTTGCAAAATCGATGACATATCTTCTACTTTTGTTGGATTGACCATAGAAGATCCTGCCCCCTGATATCTGGGTGAAAAAGCAAAATCTCCAATAACAGCGATGGATTTTTTTGTATCCAGCGGAAGAATCTGTTTTTCATTTTTCAGAAGAATCATGCTTTCTGCTGCTGCTTTCTTTGCCAGTTGATGATGTGCGTTTCTGTCAAAGTTTTTATTTGAAAGCTTCTTCCCTGATGTCAGCTCCATCACTGCATCCACCAGTTCTCCAACTCTTTCATCCAAATCCGCTTCCTTCAGCTTTCCACTTTGGACAGCAGCAATCACTTCTCTTGCAGAATCGTACCCACAGGACGGCATCTCCAGATTTGAGCCGGCAGCAACACCTTTCACATGGTCATTGCTTCCGCCCCAGTCTGTTACTACAATTCCATCAAATCCCCAGTCTTTGCGCAGGATGTCTGTCAAAAGATGTTTGTCCTCATTAGCATAAATCCCATTAATCTGGTTGTAACTGCTCATGATTGCTTTTGCGTGTCCTTCTTTAACAGCTATCTCAAAACCGGTCAGATATATTTCTCTTAATGTCCGTTCGTCAACAACTGCGTCCATTGCCATTCTCCGAAGTTCCTGACTGTTAACCGCCAGATGCTTCGGGCAGGCATAAACGCCTTTACTCTGTATTCCACGAATATATGACGCTGCCATCTTCCCGGAAAGATATGGATTTTCTGAAAAATATTCAAAATTTCTTCCACATAATGGGCTTCTTTTAATATTTAATCCCGGACCAAGCAGGATATTTACATCCATACTTGCTGCTTCCTCTCCAAGAGCCTGTCCAATCTCTTCCCCCAGATCCTGATTCCAGCTGTTTGCTATCGTCGCTGCTGTGGGAAAACAAGTTGCATTCAAGGATGCATTCAGTCCCAGATGGTCTCCTGCTCCTGCCTGTTTTCTGATTCCATGCGGTTCATCTGAAAGAAAGATGGACGGAATGGAAAGCCGGTCAATTTCTCTGGTCTGCCAGACAGTTTTTCCACTGAGGAACGCTGCCTTTTCTTCTATTGTCATCTTTTCAACCAATTTTTGCTGTTTCATAACTGTTTTCCATCCCACTTTCATCTTTATTCAGCATTCTTTCTTTTCTTATATCCTCTGATTACCAGTACTTCCATTCCTGCCATGAAAAGTGCTATTACAATGTCGATACCAATTCCTGCTTTTTTCCAGTTTTCCATACCTGTTTCTTCGTGTTCTCCATCATAAGCCCAGCTGCTTACAACTGTATACATGACATTTTTGCAGGCATTTCTCATCTGAAGTACAGATGTTGGATGCTCCGGATTGGCTACATTGTTCTCTTCTCCGTTGAATGTAGACAGCATTGCATCTTCATGAATTCATCACTATCTATTACTCAACAACAATTAACACACTTTTTCTCTTCTTATATTTCTTCACCAGAACTACTTCCAGAAGAATCAGGATAACAGCTACTGCCACGTCCACACCAACCATGATTTTCATCCACAATGCCAGTGTTAAAGATGTTTCACCAGCATATGCATTACTGTTCACAACAGTATACATAATGTTCTTGCAGGCAGTTCTCATATACTGAACTGTGGATGGGTCAGATGTATCTGTAACAAAGTTTGTTCCTACATCAAATGTAGACAAACAGCAGGAACCGCCAGTTGCGATTACCTGATCTGCATTCATGTTAAATGCACCAGCAAAATAGTCGGTTTCTACAAAGCCTTTGAATCCCCATTCATCACGGAGAAGCGTTGTCTGCAGTTCGTAATTTCCGCCAGCCCACACATTTCCAATGTAGTTAAAGGAAGACATTGTAGCTGTAATATTGCTGTTTTTTACACAGATTTCGAATGGTTTCAAATACAGTTCACGCATTGCCTGTTCATTTGACCAAGTGCAGATCATAATCCAACGGTTTGTCTCCTGCTCGTTCATTGCAAAATGTTTCATATATGCATAAACACCATTCTCAGCAGCACCATTTACAACCTGTGCAGACATAGTTCCTGCAATGATTGGGTCCTCTGACGGGTACTCATATGTACGCCCACCAAATGCACTTCTATGAAGGTTCATAGATGGTGCATACCATCCAGAGCAACCAAGTTCTGTAGCCATTTTTCCCATATCATATCCGTATGTATGAGCTAAATCCTTATTCCATGTGCAGGCGATCATAACATTTGACGGGAATCCTACAGAACCTGCACCTGTAAAGTTATTGCTCACAGCGGATGGTCCATCGCAGTCAACAGTAGCAACTTTTTCAACGCTTTTTGCTTCTGCAGTCTGGAATCCGGCATGGGCGATCATATTCTGCATCTCATCAATTGTAAGCTGATCCAGAAGTGTTTCCCAACGCTCATCATCATAATCTGCACCGCGAAGCTCCGTCAGTTTCATTCCATTATCCGCACCAGTCACAGGCATTTCGGCATCTGGAATTTCCGGCATTTCATAGTTGGAAGTTACAATAAATCCCTCTTTTAAATCCTCCGGCATAGACATGCTCGCAGGTGCAGCTGTTGTTTCATCATAATTCTTGAAGCCATCTTTACGTGATAAATAGGTAAGATGTCCGTCTGCATAACCGAATTGATTTACAGCAGCAGTCAAGTCTGTCGAACGTGGATTTGCCTCATCATAAACAATATCTTCATCTACTGTATAAGTAACAGAATCGATCACATTATGAGAATCGCTGTTGATACTGATCTCATAATCTCCTGCTTCCAGCACGTAGCATCCATTTTCCAGGTAATCATAAGAAGCCATGTCCTCAGCTGTAAAAGAAATTGTTACCGTCTGTGATTCACCTGGTTTCAATTCATTTGTTTTCTCATATCCAATAAGATTTGCCGTTGATTTCTCAATTCCTCCATTGGTATATGGCGGGTTATAATAAACTTCCACAACATCTTTTCCAGCTATGTCCCCAGTAAGTAATAATATAGGTAAAAACTGACCGCAGGATATACGCACAGAACACAACGACCATTACCGTCCAGAATGTCCTCCACGCATTATCCGGCAGCAGCTTGTACATACACCACCTAGAAATAAACGGAAATGCCAGATCTATTACTGCTATTGCCAGAGCACATACCATATCCAGCAAAAACAGCTTCCTGTGTGGTCTAAAATATGACAGGAATATCTGCATCTCACTTTTGTTTTTAAAATCTTTCTGGTTCATTTCTTATTGCTCCTGATTCTTATTTATTCTCTTATTTTAGAATAAATTCAAGTCGAACGCACGTAAAGATTTGGTACGTGATTCTGGTCAGCATAAGCTATTGAAATGTTTTAAATTTGGTGTTACAATTTGTCACATTAATAGCCACTATCGGAAATGTTCTCAAAATCAAGCCTATTCTCAGAAGAAACAAAGATGGCTATATTGTAACTTATAAAAATGTCCGTGGACGTAAAGCAGCCCTGAATACTCTGATCAATCTGGTTTGTGATAATATTATAAAACCTGAAGAACAGATCATCGATATTGCACATGCCGACGCTTACGAAGATTCTCTTTATATCATGGATAAAATAAGAGAAAAAATCAACATACGTGATTTTATCAACACATCTTACGACTTCTGCACCGGAAGTCATGTCGGTCCTGATACAATTGCCCTTTTCTTTATCGGCAAAGACAGAGAACTGGTCCAGTCATAATTCTTCACACAAAAAGGCCGGGATCCTTTCGGATCCCGGCTATATATGGGGAGAATAAGCAATGGAAGTTAACCTTCAATTGCGATATAACCATCTTTTTCTTCAACGACTTTCGGTGCTTTCTTCGGAACAGAAAGTTTCAGAATGTCATCTTCACATTTCACATGTTTTCTGAATTTCATCCCTCGTCGGCATTACACGCAATGCTCCTTTTCTTGTTGTGATCACAGATGCTGCTGCATTTGCAAAAGTCAACATTTCCTTTAGTTTATTTTCATCTAAACCTTCCATTCCGTGTTCACAAATATAATGTAATACACAACCACAGAATGTATCTCCTGCTCCTGTTGTCTCAATTGTATTTTTCTGAAGGAACGGTTTTACTTCTACCATCGTTCCGTTATAGTATGCACGACTTCCTTCTTTCCCCATAGATACAAGAATCAACTGAATCTGATATCTTTCTCTAATCCAGTTTACCCCGGCAGTATAATCTTCTTCACCTGTCAGCCACTGAATCTCATTATCTGAAATTTTCAGAATATGACAGTGTGCTAATCCATATAATACCTGTTCCTTTGCCTCATCCAAAGAATTCCAAAGAGGTGGACGTAAGTTCGGATCAAAAGAAATAACTGCACCAGACTCTTCTGCAATACGGATTGCTTCTTTTGTTGCTTCACGTACTCCTTCATGTGTCATAGACAATGTTCCGAAATGGAAGATTTTTGTTTCTTTAATAAGTTCTGCCTGAACTTCCGTTTTATTCAACATCATGTCTGCTCCCGGATTTCGATAAAATGAGAAATCTCTGTCTCCATCCGGATAAGTATGCACCATTGCCAGTGTTGTATGGATTTCCTTGTCTGTACATAATCCTTTTGCATCAATCCCTACTTCTGTTATCACATCTCTCAGCTGTTCTCCGAAAAAGTCTTCACCTACTTTTCCGATGAATGCCGTCTTATGTCCTAGTTTCGTCAGCATTGCAAGTACATTGCAGGGTGCGCCTCCTGGATTTGCCTCAAAAAGTGGGTTTCCCTGATTACTTTTTCCATTTTCTGTAAAATCAATTAACAATTCTCCAAGTGCCACTACATCATATTTTTTCATCATATTCTCCATTCTGCCGCAAAAAACGACATTTCTTCTATCATTGATACTATGCTCCTATATGCAAAAGGGATTCCCGTTTCAGGAATCCCCTATCATTATCCATGCATCTTCAATTTCAATATAATTTTTGTCCTAAACCAGATTGTATTTCACTATATCGATTTTAGCTGCACCTTCAGCAAAGAATGAAATTCCTTTTGCCTCTTGTTCTGTAAATATAACAGCAGACATAACCTGCTTACCGTCATTAATAAATATTTCAGCACTGAATCTATCCAAGATCACACGAAGCTTTAATTCATTGGCATCGCCATTTACCAGACACCTTCTCTGATGAACTAATGCTCGTTCGGTTCCTGAAAATTTTCTGTCAATTTTCAGGACAGACTCATCCGGGCGGAAACTTAATTCTGTATAAAACTTCTCATTTTGTGCAAAACGTAATACAAATTTCTTATACACATTTTCTTTATCTTCCGGACGTATCACAAGTTCCATATCTATAGTTCGTCCTTCGATTTTGTCTAATGTGATCGCATCATTATCTATTACTACATCGTTGTACTCAACTCTGTCTTTACGCATTGCATCGAGTTCTTTGATCGGAGTCTGATAAAGTCTTCCGTTTTTGACAGACACTTCTCTCGGCAGACTCATTTGCGCAAACCATTTTGAGTCATTACAACGATGAGCAGTCGTATCCCAGTTCTGCATCCAGGCAATCATAATTCTACGGCCATCCGGTGCAAGCAAAGTCTGCATTGCATAATAATCCATTCCATAATCGACGCTTTGTACTGTCTCTTCTTTTAAGGTATGTGTCTCCGGATCCATCTCTCCGATGATACATAAGGTCCCATTTCCATTATGGAACTCCAGTCCTTCCGGCAACATGTCCTGTGGACTTGTCAGAAGAACATGTTTTCCATCTAATTCGAAAAAGTCCGGACACTCCCACATCTTTCCATAACGTTTTTTATTTTCTGCCAGTACACTGACAAATTCCCATTCAAATCCATCTGCACTTTTATAAAGAAGAATCTGTCCACTTCCATCTGCCGGACGGCTTCCGATCACACAATAGAAGTACCCATCTTTTTCTTTCCAGATCTTTGGATCCCGGAAATCCACTTTACTTGCACCTTCCGGCAAGTCTTTAGCTGTCAGAACCGGATTCTTTTCATATTTCTTATAATTTTTTCCATCTCCAACAGCCACTGCCTGTGTCTGAATATCCCTTGCCGTTCCATCTTCAAGCGTCTCCTGATCTACAGCAGTATAAATCAGCAGCTGTCTGCCGTCGTCCAGTTCTATTGCACTTCCTGAAAAACATCCTATCTTATCATAATCTTCATCCGGTGCCAGAGCTGCCGGAAGATATTCCCAGTGAAGCAGATCTTTACTTACCACATGGCCCCAGTGCATACTGTTCCAATGTGTATCATATGGATTATACTGGTAAAACAAATGATACTCTCCCTGATAGCAGGAAAAACCATTTGGATCATTCATCCATCCAACATATGGACTCACATGAAAAGCCGGTCGATCCTCTGCTTTTATCTGCAGCCCCTGTTCAGCTTCATATTTTCTAGCCTTTTCTAACATCTCACTCATGAAAATTCTCCTGTTGTTTGTATCGTTATTTTTCTTCACTCAACGACTTCTGATACTCATCAAAGTATTTCTGTTTAATTGAAATATAATCAGAAAGTCCATACTGTTCCATTTTCTTCAGATAAAAATCCCACTCTTTTTCAATTCCGCCATTCAGGATCCAGTCTGCTTTCTTCTGTTCTGCATATTTTTTGATATCTGTATCATACTGAGATACTTTATTGGTATCATCAATGCTCATGAATACGTTTGGATAAACATATTTACTGTTCATATCCTGTAAATAAGTTTCATGCATATTGTCCAGACGCCATTTTGCATCCTCTGGCTGTGTTACATAGACGTCATAATATTCATTCAGAACTGCAAGAGGACCATTTACAGATTGTGCTTCACGTACTTCTACCGGAGACTGATCCCCCAGATCCATGTGTTTCAGCATTTCTCCACCATCTTTATTGGTAGACAGTTCAAAAATGTTAAAGGAATCCTTCTCTCCATAAGTTCCCCAGTTATTCTGCGGTGACTGAAGTGGTGCATACATCTGATCGATCCATGCAGCAGCAAGTGCTGTGTTACGGCAGCTGGATGTAAGAACACATCTTCCACGATCATATCCACTTGTTTCACTGTTATTCTGTCTTGTAATGTTCCGCATACCATCTGGTCCTGTCAGAGCCGGCAGCATAACATAATCTTCATTATTATCAATATTGGCGATATCCCATGTAAAGCAGAGACCATAGCGGTGATTCTTTCCTTTGGCGACATAAGTAGACCACTCTTGTGTAAATGCTTCCGGGTCGACCAGATCCTCTGTTACAAGTTTATGTAACCACTCAATTCCTTCTTTGTATCCTTCCTGAACGGTTGTATAAATAACTTTTCCTTCGTCCGTTACAGCGAAATGATCTCCTGTATCTCCATAGCCTTCTCCAAATCCATTGAGCAGAATTGCCGGATCCTGGTCACCATTATTGATGATAAATGACATTGGAATCACAGCACCTTCAATCGAAAATTCTTTTTCAAGCTCATCTGCATGATCACGGAATTGAATTAATACC
>OGPN01000139.1_pt1 | contig 52949 bp, 49 predicted proteins | sample 1552941 | NCBI WGS metagenome assembly OGPN01 (sample SAMEA2580220, study PRJEB22360) | human gut metagenome | biome: human gut; feature: human-associated habitat; material: faeces | place: Denmark | collected 2008/2010
AATTCCTGTAGGGCGTTTCGGTGGCCGGCCCCCGCCGCATCCAGCCGCCCGCGAATCAGACCAGAGGCGTTGGAATCAAAAAAACCCAGCGGAGCCTTCATCACATGAGCAACCCCTTGTTTTCGTATGTTGGAAGCTGTACGGAAAGCAGCCAGATGGGTACACATTAGGCCTGCAAAATACAGGATAATGCCGCTCACTGCGAACGCAAAGGCGATCCAGCCATATTTGGAAACATTCTGCGCCTGTGTCCATTCAGGAGCTGCCTCAATCAGATCACGAGCCGCCAGCCAGATACAAATGTAGGGAGCCATGCTCAAAAGCATGGACACCGCCGATAGGGCCAGCCCTAAAAAGGTCAGGCCTCTGCGGCTTCCCGCATATTCCAGCAGGACAGCCACATCGTTCTTTTTTTCTTGTTTCATCGAATGACCTCCTTAAAATAGTGAGAAATATATTAGTTAGCATATACTAACTTACAAATAAAAAAATAAAGTATATCACGCAGCGCTCTGCTTGTGAAAGGGGCAGAGCGCATCCTGCATATCACTGACGCAATCGCAGCAATTAAGGTGACATCAGCTTCAACCATCCGGCCGTATAGAAAGTACGCAGCTGTTCTACATCCCACATGGCCTGTTCCTGTGGAATATCGTGAACCACGATCTCAACAAGGCCGCCCAGCATACCACTGGCAATGATATGACACAGAGACGGGCTTAATTCTGGGATATTGTACCCCAGGCGGCGGAGTGTCTCCATGTATCGAAAGGTGCTTTCCACTTCCAGTTCCACCATGTTATGAATAAAGTTTTCATATCCGGTGCCTTCTGCGCCGCAAAACAGCAACTTTACCGGTTCCCTGTGCTGGCAGACATATTCCACCATCCAATGAATGTAAGCTCCTGATTCCACGCCCATATGCTCCGGTTGTTCCTCTGCGGGAAGCTCGGAAAAGGAGATATGCGCATCCACATATTTACTCATCAAAATAGCGGCATGCGGTTCTACAATGGAAGCAAACAGAGCCTCTTTGCTGGAAAAATAGCCGTAAAAGGCCCCCGTAGTTACTCCAGCGTGTTTCACGATCTGCCGCAGAGAGGCTCCAAGAAACCCTTTTTCAGAAAACTCATCCAGAGCAGCCTGTTGTATTCTTTCTAATGTATCCGGTGCTTTTGATTCCATGACGGCCTCCATATAACAGTGCTATGTAACAATGTTATAATACAGCAGACAGATACGTTTGTCAAGGCAAATAGCGGTTTTCACAAACAAATCAAGCTTTATTCATAAAAATGGCTTCTATTCGACGCAATGTCAAGTGGTGAACTCAATTTGTGTTGAGGAAAGATAGTTGGGTGAGAATCTGGCGCAGCAGTTGAAAAATTCATGTTCCGATATTATACTGTCAGTTAGATGTTGCTAACTATTGGTATCAATCACTCATAGCGAAAAATCGGAAGTTGAAAGGGAGAATATTGCAATGAACTTTTTTGAAAACACCCGTAAGCCGCAAGGCTTCGGCGGGAAACTGATGGCGAAGATGATGAACAGCGGCCACGCCAAGGTGTCGCAATGGGGATTCTCAAATATCTCCGCGAAGCCAGACGCTAAGGTGCTGGATGTCGGCTGCGGAGGCGGCGCAAATATTGCGACCTGGCTGGACAAGTGCAGAAACGGTCATGTGACAGGACTAGACTATTCGGAGGTCAGTGTGGCAGAATCTCAAGAGCTGAACGCTGCTGCCATTAAGCAGGGAAAATGCAGGGTGCTTCAGGGCGATGTATCGGCGATTCCCTTTTCTGATGAGGTCTTTGATTATGTCTCCGCCTTTGAGACAGTTTATTTCTGGCCGGGTCTGAAAAAATGCTTTTCCGAGGTAAATCGCGTTCTGAAAAGCGGCGGAACATTTCTGATTTGTAACGAGAGCGATGGTACGAATGCCTCAGATGAAAAATGGACAAAGATAATCGGCGGTATGAAGATTTATAATCGTGATCAGCTTGTTGCTGCTTTAAAAGAAGCGGGTTTCACAGAGATAAAAACGTATATAAATGCCAAAAAACATTGGATGTGTATTGCCGCAACAAAATAAATGACTTCCAGTTTATCTGGAGTTGGACAATGTGAGAAATCGGGAATTTCGGAGGAAATCAACAATAAACCATCAATTAGAAAAGGGACATTTAAATTTCCATTGTCGAAATATAAAATCAGGATTTGATAAGGAGAAACTGATTATGAAGAGATGTATCAAAGGTGGTTTTTTAGTATTAGGTGGTGTTGTTGGCGTTGTAGGAATGATAATAGCAGCAATGCAAAATCCGTCAGTTGAGTGGGTAACACCACCTGGAAGAATGATAATAAGCATTTTGGAAAACGGATTGTTGATTCCTACAGTTTTATTTCTTGTTCTCATTATTTGTGGATTGTATATTCTATTGACAGAAAGTAAAATAAATTAAATAAATTAAAAAGCCCTTCCCCGGGAAATGAGAGAAGGGCTGCCATGTTTATTCTGTTATCTCCGGTATCTCACCGACAAAGTTATAAACGATTCTGACTTCCTGTACTTTCTGTCCATCAATCTTTTTGACTTCTCCCACCAGAATTTTGCTGATGAGCCGGTTCAGCACCACTTCATCCAGTTCTTTAATGGCTGCATAGTACCGGATTTCTTTGATGAAAGTGCGGACTTCATTTTCCTGTTCATCAGAGTGGCGCATCATCAACAGCAGGTCTTGCAGGCGCTTTTGGTTGGCTTCCTGCTCTTGTTCCAGTGTTGCTGTCAGCTTCATAAAACGCTGCTCAGTCAGGATTCCTTTTGCTTTATCGGTATATAGGCTCAGGAACACCTCATCAATTTCACGATTTCTGCTTTCCAGTCGTTGACATTCCTTCTGTGTCTGGGAGGCGTCCAGAAGATACCGGCGCTCCATCCGGCTGCTCAACCGCTGATAAAAAGCATCGGCATCTTTGAGCGCAGTCTTTGCCAGTTCCTGAATATCTTTCAGCACAAGGTTGTATAAATCTCTGGCTTCGATCTTGTGGCTGGTACAGGCGTTCTTGCCCAGCCTGTTGTAGGTCTGGCAGATATAATACGCCTTATCAATCGGTTCCCGCTGTTCGCCGGTAAAACGGTTCTTTCCGGTTCTGCCAACCTTTTCATACCGCACCTGCATGGACTTTCCGCAAGTCTCACAATAAATGATACCGTGGAACAGGTTATAAAAGGGGCAGGAGTTGCCCTTCATAATGGTTGGTCTACGGTCAATGATTTCCTGCACCTGCTCCCATTCTTCCGGGGAGATGATTGCTTCATGGCAATCCTCGATAATTTCCCAGTCCTCACGAGGGATAATGTCATAGGTGTTGGAGCGAATCCCTTTCTGATGTGTCCGGCAGACTAGATGTGCGCCCTTATAAAAGGGATTCCGCAGGATATGGCTGATTCTTGCACTTCCCCATGAATAGTAATTTACATCACATTCTGTGTTGCTTTTTACTCTGGTGATCGGGACTTTATCATCCATGAGCTGCTTTGCAATCCGCATACATCCCCAGCCATCCAGCGCCATATCATAGATTTTTCGGATTACCGGTGCTGTCTCAGGGTCACGGATCAAATGCCCCTTATCCTCCGGGTCACGCATCAAACCGAGGGGCGGCTGCCCACCACAAAACTTCCCCTGCCGGGAACGGGTCATACGCCCTGCCAGCACCTTTTTGGAAATATCCCGGCTGTACATATCGTTCAGGATATTCTTAAACGGCGTAATGTCCATTTCCTGACGGGTCAGGCTGTCCACTCCGTCTGTAATGGCAATATAGCGTACATTGTGTTTTGGGAAAAAGATTTCGATATAGCTGCCAGCTTCGATATAATTTCTGCCCAGTCTGGACAGGTCTCCTTGTGTCAACAAAGAACCAAAAAATTTTGAAAAGCCAGAGGACGTTTCCGGGCTAGCTGCCCGCCGCGTCCTCCGACTTTTCATCAGGAGGATTATGCCTCGAATCTGTCGTCTAAATCAAAGTATGCCTCATATTTACGGATTATGTGAAGGAAGCCGTCATAACCGGTTTCGCTGATGGTTTCAAGATTTTTGCCGCTGGCCATTTCGGTATGTCCAATTATCACGCCGAGAAGCCGCAAGGTATTAAGCACTGCACGTTGGTAATGATATTTCTGCTCCTGGCGGCATACACGAGCCACTTCACTGGTTCCATCAATTTTTCTGTTTCTCACATCAGCCATCATGCTCAGCGATAACAGAATGCTACACGCCCGATCCTGCAAATCTGCGGCAGTATTATCTTTGAATGTCAGCTCCATAATCGACCTCCGTTTCTTCTGTTTGATTGTCTATCAGGTCTGCAAAGCAGTCCCGGAATTTCCATACAATCTCAATCTGCGAATCCGGATAGATGTAAATATCCTGAATAAACGCCTGTACCATTTCTTTGGTAAGAGATGGTGTATCCATGTACTGGTTGCTCAGTTCCCGCAGTGGATTTTCCGGGGCATGAGCTTCTTCCTCCAGAGCGGCCAAAGCCGAATCCTGTTTCTTTACATTTTCATCCAGTTCCTGAACCGTTTTATCAATCTCAGCCTTTTTCTTAAGATAGCGTTCCTTGCTACAGTCACCGGCAATATAACTTTCATACAGAGTCAGTTTTTCCTGCCGGTAGCGCTCCTGAAGCTGTTGCAGACGGGTCAATTCAGCCATGCAGGCGTTGATCCTGCCTGTCCGGGTAAACTGTAAGGCTGTTTTCCGGTTTTCTTTTTGCCGATACAAAGTAAGCATCTGCTGAATGGCATGAAGCACTATCTGTTCAATGTCAGCTTCCATGAAATGCTTTCCCTGTAGACAGGATGCGTCCGGATCAGATGCTGACTTATCACAGAGATAATATACAGCGCCTCTTCCGCCAGTCCGACGGGTCATTATCCGATGGCACTCTGCACATCGGACAACACCTTTTAATGGGTACTCCTGTATTCCATAGTTGCTGCGTTTCCTGCCGAGCTTTAGTATTTCTTGCACCTTCTGAAATTCCTCATGGGTTACGATGGCTTCGTGCATATTCTCTACTACAATCCAGTCCTCTTTCTTATTCGGAAGGGCTTTCTTGACATTGATAGCAGCTTTGGAACGCTTATGCCCAACTGTTGCACCAGTGTATTCGTACTGATGCAGGATACCCAGCACCGTATGATAATTCCAGCCGTTGCTTTCTTTCCGTTTCTGAAAACGGTTCTGGTCTGGATGTTTCAGACGGAAGTAACTGCCCGGTGTCAGTACACCGTCTATGTTCAAAATCTCCGCAATCTGTCTGGTCTTTTTTCCTGCCAGCGCCAGATCAAAAATCCTTCGCACCACCGAAGCAGATTCCGGATCAATCGCCAGCTTGTTGCGGATGGTAGGATGAAACTGGTAGCCGTAAGGAGCAATACTGCCCACATACTTGCCCTGCTTCATCATTTGCAGCTTTGCCGTTGTGGTCTTTACAGACAGGTCTTTGCTGTAAGACGCATAGACAATATTGCGGATTACCACATCCATTCCACTGGTAACGCCTTTATAATCGTTGCTGTCATAACCATCATTGATTGAGATATACCTCACACCCAAAAAAGGAAACACACATTCCAGATAGTTTCCCATTTCCGTATAGTCCCGCATGGCTCTTGAAAAATCCTTCGTAACGAGTACGTTCAGTTCACCGGAGCGGAGCTTTTTCATCATATTCTGAAAGGCCGGACGATTGGTGTTTGTGCCGGTAAAGCCGTCATCTACAAATTCCGTGCGTGAAGCATCTTTTAATTCCGGATGCCGGTTCAGAAATTCGTGGATCAGCAGTCTCTGATGCTGTACGCTGTCGCTTTCCTCTTTGGATCGGCGTGTATCCTCGTCAGCCATGGACAAACGGATATAAATGGCAACTTTTGGTTCTTTCATGAGATCGCCTCCTTCTTCTTTTGCATTTCCAGAATACTCTGGCACATTTCCTGATACACATCATCGTAATAAAGAACAACTTCGACAGCGCCATTTTCATAAATCAGAACTTTCTCTATCATGGTACTCACCAGCTTCTGCGTCAGTTCCGTAGTACCGGTGGCCGCCTTCATCATAGACATCCATTTATTATCCGGAGAAATAGAATCCAGAAACTTTGTCCGGCGCTGAACCGCTTCATCCATCAGCTGACTCAGGCGTTCATGTTCTTTCTCATAGGTCTTCTTAGCAAAAGAATATTCTTCTTCATTCAGAATACCTTCCACGTAGCTTTCATATAACTTGCTTCGTTTTTGATTCAGGGCATTCAGCTTCAAGCTGATACTGGAGACAGCGGCGTTGTACTTTTCTTTGAGATTGCTTTCTTCCTTGCTTCCCTTTAAGATACTGAGCAGCCGCTCGTAGTTGAGGGCAACCCGTAGCTGATCCTGTATGACAGTGAGCACTTTTTCATTCAGAACATTCTGTCGTATATAATGCTTTGTACAGTGTTCGTGGCGGCGTGAAGTATAGGTGCTGCACTCATATGACCCCATCCATTCTTCCGGTCCCTTTTTGTCAATACGATGTCGGCGGAAGTACATTCGCTTTTTACAGTCTGCACAGAATATTTTCTGGTCAAAGAAATCAATCATCTGTTCCCGGATAATGGCAGACTGTTTCATTTTCTCCTGCCGGATACGACTGGCCTCCGCCAGAATATGCTGAACTGTATCGAAATCTTCCTGGCAAATAATCGCCGGATGCGTATTTTTATACCAAATCCAGTTTTCTGGATCTTCCTTATGCTTCTTGACACCCTTATAAATAGCGGTACGCATTCTGCCGTGAATCGTGTGTCCCATATAGACCGGGTTTTCAAGAATGGAATTGATCGTGGACTTTGCCCAGCCTTTTCCAACCTGATTGCCATGTCGGGAACCATTTTCACGCTTGCGAAGTTCCGGATGGACAGCGCCTGCTTCTTCTAAGCGGTGAATCATGGAGTTGACAGAAACGCCCTCCATCTTCCAGCGAAATATATTCCGCACATAAGGAGCGGCAGCCTCGTCAATTACATAAGCGGATTTATCTTCATTCCACATATACCCGTAAGGCGGGTTACGGCTCTGAAAGGTTCCGTTTTGCTGCTGCGCCAGGAGCGCCGTGGAAACCTTACGGGAAATATCTCTGGAATACAGGGCGTTAATCAAATTTTGCAGCGTCACAGAGAGAGACTCCATGGAACGGCCGCAGGTAAAGTTGTCAAAGTTTTCTTTGACAGAGATGAAGCGTGTTCCCAATGCCGGAAAAATCTTTTCCAGATAGTTGCCCACTTCAATGTAATCTCTCCCGAATCGGCTCAGATCACGAACCACGATAGCTTCCACCTTACCGCTACGCACATCATCCATCAGCCGGTTCCAGGCAGGACGGTCAAAAACCGTGCCGGTTTTTCCGTTATCGGCGTAAACCTCCGCAAGTCTGAGATAGGGACAGCCTGCAACATACTCCTTACAAACATCAATCTGGTTCTGGAGAGAAGCGCCTTCGTCCTGTTTTCCGCTGTTCTCTACAGACAGACGTGCATAGATTGCAGTGACATAGGACATCTGCCCGATCTGTGCTGCCGATTCCGGCTGACTGCTGTTTTTTCTACTTTTTCTTGCCATGGTATCCTCCTATGTTCAGCCAGCCGCAGCTGGCCTTTCTTCAAATTCCTGGACATAGCGGAGCGCCAGCTCGTATTCATCCCGGTATTTGAATTGAATCTCAATCGCTTTGTTCTCGTAAATAAAAATCCGGTCTACCAGTGCCACCAACACCCGGCGATCCAGCTCCGAAATATTTTGGAACTGAGCAAACGCCTGTACCCAGGCTCGGTTTGTCATACCGGTAGTTGCTGCCTGCGCCTGTTCTTTCTTCAGGCGTTCCACGGTTTCCGATTTCTCTTCAATCCGAGATGTGTAAGCGTTGCGGAACTCCGTGTACTCACTCTTTGTAATCACGCCATCTGCCAGATCTTCATAGAGCCGGAGCTTCAGTTTCCTGTACCGTTCGATTTCTTCCTCCACTTTGACAATCTGTGCTTCATAATTGAAGGATTTCCGATTTTCCAAAGGAAGACGTTCGATAAACGCAAGCACCTGATCTAAGTGCATAACGATTTCGATCTGGTCATGAATTGCATGGAATACAACTTCCCGCAGTCGGTTTTCACTGAAAGAATGGGGAGAACAGTTCTTTTCTTTCCGGTGCTTTCCGCAGACATAGTAAATATACTTTTTCCCACTGCGCGTCACAGTCTTTCTCACCATACCCTGCTTACAATCCCCGCAGTAAAGGAATCCGGAAAACAAATAATGCTGTCCGCTGTCATCCGCAGCCCGCATATCCCGTTTGAGCAGTTCCGACACCACCATGAAATCATCCGGTGAGATCAGCGCTTCATGGGTAGCTTCTGCATGAATCCAGTCTGCTTCATCTTTCAGACGAATATCATGTACCTTGTGGTTGGGCGTTCCTCGCTTGCCCTGAGTCAGGTTGCCTAAGTAAACCTCATTCTTCAATATTCTAGCGATGGTGTTGTATTCCCATTGGGGAATATCCCGCCGCCGAAATGCTGTCTGAAACCTTACCCCTTGCTGGCGTTTGTGTTCCATCGGGGTTGGCACACCGCTTTGATTCAGCCGTTGTGCAATGCGCAGGATGGGAAAACCGTCCTTAAACATTCCGAAAATCATGGTCACGATCTCCGCCGCATCGTCGTCTACCACCAGACGGTTTTTATCCTCTGCGGATTTCCGGTAGCCATACGGAGCGAAAGAGCCAACATATTCACCTTTCCGGCGCTTCACTTCCAGATTGGTTCGGATTTTTACCGATATATCCCGGCAGTAAATGTCGTTTACCAGATTCTTAAACGGCAGTGTGATAGCATCCGAAGCACTTCCCGGTGCCAGACTGTCATAACAGTCATTAACGGCAATATAGCGGATGCCCAGGGACGGGAAAATTTTCTCCAGATAATTTCCCGCCTCAATGTAGTTTCTGGAAAACCGGCTCAGATCCTTGCTGATTGCACAGTCAATCTTGCCGGAGCGCATATCCTGAAGCATTCGCTGAAATCCCGGACGCTCCATGTTGGTTCCGCTGTAACCGTCATCTTCATCGTAAATCTCCACCAGTTCCAGGTCTGGATGGCGGGAGATATACTCCATGCAAATGGCCTTTTGACTGGATATGGAATTGCTTTCTCCGTGTTCGCTATCCTCGCGGGAAAGTCTCGCATAGATTCCCGTCCGATAAATCTTTTCTGGCACAATAAAAACCTCCAATCTTTCCAATGTATCACCACAGAAAGACGGAGGCTGATCCTACTATAAATGCAGGAGTACAAGCCCCAGCAAATCGTGACTGCGGCTCGTGTTCCTGTTTTGTTTTTGACCCGGTTTTATCTTACCATCCCGGCAGAACATTTGAAAAGGATGTCAGCTGCCGGAGAGATACACGCTGTTGACACGCTCCTCTATGGTTGGGCCTTTCGGCTGGAACGCCAGCTTCACAACAATGCCTCCGTCTAAGTAACAGTAAGGATTGCGAATTTGCCGGATATGGGATTTCAAGCGTTCCTCATATCCGGCGTCCGGGTCTAAACGGACGCTCTCACGGTCAACCAGCTTGGAGCGGTCAACCGTCCGAGGGTCTACGTTTTTCATTTCCTCTACGGATTGATACGCCACATGATTTCCCCCTTCCCATCTTATGATGTGGCTCAATAAAATAGTCACAGCGACCTCCCTTCCGGGGTTCGTTATTCTATACCTATTACGGGGCGGTCTTCTTTATCCGTCCTGCATCAGAATTTCAGGGGAAGCATATAGCGGCGGCTGCTACCGTTATACATCCGGTAGACCTGGTACATATACTTTTTGTACCCAGCCATATTCACACCAAGGGAACGGCCTTCCCGGTAAATGGTAAGCGGATCGTACCGGCGTAACTGTTCAACCAGACGCTTAGGACTATATTCATCGTGATAAAGATCCACGAAGAACACCACGCCCAGCAGAATCTCAAAGCGAAGGGAATCCGGAGCGCCGTCCCAGGCATTTACAATATGCTGCATTCCTTCTTTATAAATTTTTTCGCCCACCTTTTTGTAGATGGAGTAGGCAGTGCCAACGCAGCCGATCCGGCACTTGCCTCTGTCCTGGTTGTAGTCCAGCCGCAATCCCACATCCTCCGTGGCTTTCAGGAACGCTACCGCATCCGGGTCATTGCCGTAAATCAACGCCCGCAATTTCGCACCAGCAGTAAGCTGAGCGGAAGTGCCAGTCTGCTGGGCAAACAAAATAGCCTCATCCAGTTCGGAGAGACCATAGAACACTTTGCAGCGGATGGGCAAGTCCTGACCGCCGTTGCGGAGCTTCCTGGCGGCAATAGTGTGCTGACCGTCAAAAACATAGTAGTGACCGTCACGGAAGCTGACCTTCGGGTCATTGGCGATATGCTCGTCAAATTCTGCCGCGATCTTGCGGACACGGTTGGGATTCAGTTCCCGCTGGTAAGCGTTACGAGGGACTTCCAGGTTCTTGCTGTAGATCATCATCTCGTCAAAAGGGCAGTTAATCAGGTTCTTCATGTTGGTTCCTCCTGTTCGATTTTGTGAATGAATTGAATGGCTTCTTTGAATATTTTCAGTACCTTGCGGCGGTACGATTTCTTATTTAAAAGTCCTGGATAGCTTTCAAAGCAGCGGAGACATCGGCGTATCATGGTGGATACCGCATCCTCCAGTTCATAGAACATGGTGCTTTCATCTGCCAGTTCTTCCGCAGTTTCCATGCAGGATGAAATCGCAAGGATTTTTTGGATTTCTGTCATGGGGCGGCTAGGATGCTCTGCTTCTTCCCGCTCTGACTCTGGCTGAACTTCATCATCAGTGATTGATGAAGGTTCAATTTCTCTCGGTACTTGCTCTTGAACTGGGGCTGATGTTTTATCTGGTAGTTGCTTTGGCTGACGCAGCTGTTCAACCAATGCAGGGCGAGCATCCGGGTCAGCTTTGGCAATAGCTGCAACAGCAGTATCCGTAGGCTTAATGGAACCAGAAAGTAACTCTTTCTTAATTCCAGGTTCTATCTCATCAGCAGCATCCACCCCCATAGCATATCGTTCAGCTCGGCGGACATATCGCTCGTTTGTATTGTTTTCGCGGGCAATTCTTTCTGCGGTTTTTTCGACTTTCTGGTGGTGGACATTTTGTCCACCACCACTTTCATCAGCTAAAGTGTGTTGATTTCCATGAAAACTCGCTGTTTGTTTTTCCGCCTCATACCGCTGTCCAATCAAATATTTCTTCTGCTGTGGTGTCAAATTTCGACGACCAAGCTGGTTACAGCAAATCCAAGCAATGGCGGCATAGCGGTCAGGAAACTCCTTTTCAAAGACTGTGTATTTGATTTCCGGATGTGCTTGAATAATACGAAAGCGATTATGACCATCTACGATGCAGCCGTTCCAGACAATCAACGGATTCAGCACAACGCCGTCCTGGAGAATATTTTCTTCCAGCAGTTGATATTCTTCCTCAGTCAGAGGTGGAATTTTAGACTCGAACTCTGGGTCAATCCGCAGTGGTTCATCCATCTCATCACCCCCGTTCCGATACCGGCGTTACATAGTAGTCATAGCCCATGCGAATCTGGCAGTAGGTGCAGATTTCCTTTACTGTCTGCTGGTAATTTGCCCGCCGGATACGATAACTCCCTGTGATCTCGAAGTTTTCCCGGCAGGTGGGGCAAAGGCAGATCAGGGAATTCCTGTCATTTCCTTGCCGGGTCAGGCGCATCATACACCGTCCTGGGAAAGCCCCAGGCTGGCACATACCGCTTTATCAATCAGTTCCATCTGAGCTTTGGTCAACCGCCCAGCGTAGCCGCGTATGCGGTGCTTATCGATCACCCGTAACTGTTCCAACATGAACAAGGAGTCTCCGTCATACTTCATTCCGGGGATCTTGCTCAGAACAACGTGTGTCGGCAGATATGGCTTTTTGTCGGCCTGCTTTGTAGCAGGTGTGACAATCAGCGTGGGTGAATAGAAGTTGCCTATGTCATTCTGCAGGATCAGCACAGGGCGGATACCACCGTGCTCACAGCCATAGGCGGGGTTTAAGTTTGCGAAGTATATCTCTCCTCGATGGTATTGTTTGAAATCTCGATCCATTGTGTGTACTCCTTCCTTGTGGATATGTTAAAGGAGCCAGAACACGGGAATAACCTTCCCGGTCATGGCTCCCGAAAATTTCTTAAGCGGTTATTTTCTCACATTTGTCCTCGACACCCCTGAGAAGCGGGAAATCATCAGGCGGCGGCTTGCTGGGCTGCTCCATAGGCATCTAACCTCCCCGCCTTCCTCGTGGCCGGGCTGCGAATTACAGAAGTATCATTATCCCTGTATGCCGTCCTGGCCCTGCCGGTTGCAATCCGGTATTTTGTAGCAAGTATGATTCGCTCGCCTCCGGGTGGAAGGTCATGGCGTACTGCCTGTCCGGCTCTGACATACGGTAATGTACCTGATGAATGAGTATTCGATTTTCAAGGTTCCCAGCCGGTGTTCCCTGGCTGTGATTAAATTGTAGCCGAATCTAAATCATTTCCAGAGTCCCTTGTAGACGCACTTTGCTATGTCTTGTAGACACGGCATCCACTTTCAAAGCGCTTTTTCAATTCCTTGTAATCCCTCAATCAGCCCCTGAAGCTCTTTTTTGATTCTGCCAAGACGCATTTCTGGATTCCTACCCAGAATCAGATAATCCAAAGAGGTATGGTAGATAATTGAAATTTCTACCAATAAATCTATGGAAGCCCCTCGTCTTCCAACCTCCACCGAACGGTAGTGCTGGACACTAATATTCAATTTTTCAGCTGCCTGCAACTGCGTAAGCCCTAATTCTACTCTTAAGCGAGAGATTCTCATTCCACATTCCATCGGATCGTAATACATAATTTTTCCTTTCCGCCTGTGCGAAAAGCGGCAAAGGATACAAACTCCGCAGCGGTTTCCCGTCTCACAGCCTGAAAATGAGCGCAAAAAGAGAAGGGTACCGATACCGCACTTCCCTAAAACAGGATCAGTGCAATATTTGTATCCTCAGCCCTTAATGCATATCAGGCTTTCGATATTTTTTGAAAGCCCTGCCGGAAAACAAAAGAAGGCCGCCGACAGAGCCGGACTCCAAAATTGGAATCCAGTTCTGCCAGCGGCCTCTCATGTAATGTCTGGTTAAACCTCTGGACTGTTAAGGCATGTGACCTGGAGCAGGATTTACGTAGCCTGTTTCATCTCAACCTGTCCGTCGTTATACCTGTGTATTCATTTTTTGTCAGAGACTGGCGAGCCGCCCAATCTCATTGACTTCACCTTTGGGGGCGTAGATGTCAATTCGGTCATGCCGACGCCCCATTACTTTTCTGACCATTACTGCATGGCATTTTGAGCATTCCACCTTGATCGTGCCGCTGGAATTTTTATATCCAACGGAGATTTCACCGCAATTTGGACAATGCCATGAGAATGGTCGCCAAATTTCTTTTTCCTGCATAAGTCCATCCTCCCTCCATGGCCTTGTCACTTTATTGACGTCAAAAATTTCTCTGCCAGCTCCCTGCCGGTATAAACAGGGATTGGCTTCGTCTTAGCATATGCCAGTATCTGCACTGCCTGATGGCAATGCTCGCACTCCATCCAGCCATCCGTTTCCTCCAGATAGAGGTTATGGTTCAGCTCCCCGCAGATTGGGCAGCGCACATCGTAGGTTTCCATTGTCAGAACACATCCTTTCCTGATTTATCGTAAAGGCCGGTGTTACAGGGCCTTGATGACGTGTTTTGCCACGCCCTGTACAATGAGCTGCTTCACTCGAATTTCTTTGTCCGGATACTTTGTTTGATTTGCATAGCGAAGAATCACATCTCCGTTTTCCTCATCAATTCCGCCAAAGATTTTCAGAGTGTTCTCATTGTCCTCATCCAGCGCGACGACAATATCGCCGACCGCCGCTGTATCTTGTATTCTGATAACGATCAGATCTTCATCCTCGATGCCCGCATCTACCATGGAGTCGCCTTTAGCGCGGAGAATATAAAATTTTCCTTCTCCGAAAATGGATTTGGGAAGGCTTACATATTCCTCTACGCTTTCCTCTTCACGCTCCGGGTCACCACAGCGGATACTGCCAACCACCGGTGCGGAAAAATACCCGGAGGTACATTTGCCGACCTGCTTTGTCACAATGGTTTTGCCATCATAGGAAAGCATACCGCGCTCATTCATGGCGACAAGGTAGCGATAGGAAGTCGCCTTTGACACGCCAACGCCTTGTGCAATCTCATTTACAGACGGAGAGGCGTGGTGTTCACGGTAATACTGGTCAACAAAGGTACAGATTGCATTCATCACTTCCGGGTTCTTACTTCTCATGGTCATTCCTCACATTCTAAATGAAACGGCTCGTTTCAGATATTTATATTATAGCGAACGCATGTTCTTCTTGCAAGGGATATTTTGCCAGAAAAAATGAGATGTCGCCGTTTAGCGACATCTCGTGCGAAATATCATTGTTTATTCGATTTCTTCCCATGGTTCTAATCCCATTTCCTCCCAGGTCACACCATAGGGAGCGCCGCCGGAAGTATAACCGGCAATAAAGAAAAAGGTATCATCCTGTTCGGGAAGAGGAACTTCTTTTGGCTTTTTCTGTCTGTGTCCTTTTGCATTGCGCTGTTTCACCTTTGATGTGCTCATTGAGTCAGCGGATGGGTCGTTTTTCGTTTTGGGAAGCAAGTGCTGTGGCAAACCGGATTCTTGTAATCGCTGGAGAATATGTGGATATTTTTTCTGGTATTCATTCAGCACTTCGCCATAAGGAATCCAGAATCCAATCCCCTGAATGCGACAGTATACCCGCTCAGCAATTTGAACGACTTCATCATTATCCGGCGGCCTCTTCTTTTCCTGCAGAAATCGGTCGGTTTCCCGATACATCAAATCGGAGATACGGGCTTTTTGCTTCTGCTTTAGTTCCTTATATTTCTTATTTGGATTGTTCATTCGTTGTCGGTTCATACAGTTACCGTCTCCATTAAATCTGAAACAGACTCATTCCAGCGCAGCCCTCGCCATCCGATGATATTCATCCAGTACGAAAGCAGGGCTTTCTATCTTCATTCTGCCGCACCAACCAAAGACCCAGCGATAAAAAGTCGGGCTGGTACAAACCAATACTCTTGCTCTGAAATGATTGTCATCTACAGTTTCCGTCTCTACATCCAGACCAAAATGATCTATCAGATGTTTCATCAGACTGTTTTCGCAAAGCAGCGATACTTCAACCGGTTCCTCCGTATCGTACATCCGAAAGACCTCACGCGAATAATTTGCCAGATTCAGGCTGTCTGGTGCCGATGTCGCTGCCTCATTAAGAATTTCCGGCTGTCTGCTGATCCGATCTACCCGGAAGGTATTGATTTGATTCCGGCCATGGTTCAGGCCAAGAACATAGTAGAAGTCACCATCCCATATCAGCGCATAGGGGCTGAGAACATACGGTAATCCTTCATTCTTCAGCACACGCTCTTTTTGAGTATTGTAATCCGTATAGTAGAATGAAATCCGTTTACCTTCGTTAATCGCATCATTGATTGCTTCGACAATGTAGTAGCTCTTTTCGTTGTCCGATTTAACACGTCCGGTCACATATAGATTGCGCTTGAGTTTTGCCGCATTGGCTTCACTGGTAAGCGCCATCAGTTTAGAAATCAGCACCTGGCTTTTGCCTACGGAGATAAACTTTGACGACTGCACCGCATCAATCAGCAATTTCACTTCCGGCAGTTCAAACAGACGGTCATTCAGATAATATTTCTTTTCGCGAGAACGAATCTCCATCACTTCAAGGCCACCGGCGTTCAGCAGTTCTATGTATTTAGGGATGGTTGTCCGATGCAATTTGATTTGATGATAGGTTTCCATCATATCAATCAGCTCTTTAGTGGAGACGGGATGATCGACATCAGAATGCCGGAGCAATATCTGGTACAAGTATAAAATTCTCAGCTGATGATCAGTTTCCATGTGTAAATCCTCTTAATCTGTTCATTTATTAAGCATTCCATCCACAATGATTGCAAGAGAGTCAATCTGTTGGGTACTTAGCTTTTTAACATTTTCCATTAGTTTTCTCAGTTTCACGGGACTATTTGACGATGTATCAAAGAATTCTTGTGGGGTTATGTTCAAAAATTCGCATATATAAAAGAAATTCGCCATTGTAGGAAATGCCTTCCCATTTTCTATAGTGTTAATATACCCTGGGTTTTGACCAATAGAAAGACTCATATCTCTTGCAGATACGCCCTTTTGTGTTCGTAATTGAGCGAGGCGTTGCGCAAACTCTTTTTCATACATAAGCAATACCGTCCTTTCTATCATATCATATCTGACGGCATTGGCTATTCTATTTTAATATTTCTGCTGTTTTTGCTTGAGTGTCGTATTATTTATGATATAATTGATTTATATGCATATTTAATATGACAAAAAGAAAACTGGAAGCAGTAGTCCACCGCTTCCAGTCAATCAATTTCAATAAAAAATTCGTAGAGTACCTTACTCCACGAAGAAACACCGCCAATGGCTGAGTTTACAGCGATTCAGGCGGCGTTTGACGGATTATTTGACGGCTAATAAGGAAGAAAGCTTCTGCATATTTTCCTTTTTAAGTTCCATTGAGGGGTGAACATATCGGTTCATGGTAATATTGACACTAGCATGGCCCAATATTTCACTAAGGCTTTTTATATCAAAACCTAATTCTATACATCGTGTGGCAAATGTATGACGGAGTGCGTGATAATTGGCTGGTGCAATAGCGCTTTCTTTTAGCACTTTCTTAAAGTGATTCTGCATGATACGGGGTTCTACATACTTATGCATACTGTTTGTTAAAAGGTAACCCGAAGATGACTCTTGATAGAGAACGAGCAACTTTATTAACTCATCAGGTATGGGGATGAGCCGAATGGAACAGTTGCTTTTGGGAGTTGTGATCACGATTCGAGTTTTAGCTCCCTCACCGCTGCGATTTTGAATCCGCTGCAATGTGTGACGCACATGAATTGTTTTGTCAGGAATTGAAATATCCTCCCAGCGTAGTGCACAGATTTCTCCCACTCGCAAGCCAGTAAATAGACATATAAGGATGCCTATGTTATAGGAACAAAGATCCGCATATAGATAATCGCATAGCTTTTTCTGCTCATTTATGCTAAGTATCCGCAATTCCTTCATATGGCGCTTTACATGAATGGAATGTGCATCACAGGAAATTACTTTTCCATGTTGAGAAGCATATTGCAGAATATTACGGATTAGAGACAAGACATCGGAAACTGTTTTGGGAGACAATCCTTGTCCTTTTTTGCCGCCTTTTGTGAGAAGATAGGTACATCTCTCGTTAATAAAGTCATATGTTATATCTTGTAGATCCTTCTTTCCGAATTCTGGAAGCACGTAGGATTTCAAAGAATTTTCATATTTATTACTTGTGGATTCTTTGACTTGCCCTTTAATTGATTCAAACCATTCCATTGTTATGGCTTGAAAGCATTCGGTATGGTTTTGTGCTTCTGTCATGGGATCAATCTGCGCCAAAAGTCTGTTTGCCAGTTTTTCTTTTACTTCTTTATATGTTTGTGCATAAACATATCCGTAAACTGCCTTTCCTGTTGCGGAACGAGACTTGATATATCGACCTTCCCATCTGCCGTCTTTACGTTTATAAATGTTTTCACCTCTTCTTGGCATGGTAGACACCTCCTCTATATGACTATAATCTCGACGGCAAATAGATAAAAACACATGGGAAACCAATCACACAATTCGACAAAAACTGTCGATTTAAGTTCCGACACATTGACAAAGCGCTTTGCAGATTGTAAAATAATACTACATTCGGCTGAAAAAATGTCATAACAGGATTCGTGGAGTAAGGTACTCTACGAATCATATTGAAAGGAGAATCTCCATGTTATTTGAATTCGAAAATCCACGCAAGGAAGAACTCATAGACAAACTATCCGAAGATCTGCTAATACTGAGAACAAAAACTTCCATGTCTCAAGAAGAAATAGCAAATGCCATAGGCATTTCTCGCCAGACATATAGTGCAATCGAAGCAGGAAAAAAACGGATGACTTGGCGAACTTACTTAGCTCTGATTATGATGTTTGACTATAATCCCAAAACTCACGAAATAATAAGACAAATCAATATCTTTCCACCTGAATTAGAAGGTACAAAGTCAAACACAAATGAAAAATCGAATGCTTCCCAAGTACAAGAGGAGGATCTTGTATGAAAACAAAAATTTATCATTCTTTTCTATTAATTATTCTTTCGTTAATCTTATTGGTAGGTGCTTCCAGTGTTGCGCATGCAGACAATAACGATGCTTCATCATCCATAAACCGATTCAATGTTGTTGTAGTTCTAGATGCCAGTAACTCTATGAATTATACTGACCCTTCTGGACTTCGTTACGAAGCGATTAGTCAATTTACCAGTCTGTTGGCAGAACAGGGCAACTATCTTGGGGGTATCGTTTTCTCAAATCATGTTGCAGCATATCAAGACCCCATTCTGGTAAATTGCCAAGCGAATAAAGATGAAGTCACAGCTTTACTTGAATCAGTTATGTCTAATGGAGTTACAGCAGATATGGGGTATACCAATATTGGCGAAGCGCTCTCCAAGGCTGTAGATATGCTTTTGACTTCAGGGAATCAAGATCTTCCTTCAGTTATTGTTTTCCTTAGTGACGGTAACACAGAAATGCCAACAGCCGAAGAACAGACTGCCTCCTTAACCTCAAAAGCAGATGCAATACAACTAGCAAGAGAAAACAATGTTAATATTTATAGCGTTTGCTTGAACGCAAATAATAAAGCTGACACATCAGAAATGGAGCAGATTTCCAGCGCAACCGGAGGTGCATTCAAAGAGGTTTCTAGTGCAGAAGATTTGCAGGATGTTTTCAATATCTTCTACAGCTTAATCTATGGAACGTCTACAATCACCTTGGCAGATGATGTATTTCCGAGCTCTGGTGTGCTAGAAACATCTTTTGACATTCCAGGTTTAGGAGTTGAAGAAGTAAACATTGTGATTAATGGAGCAACTACAAACATTTCCCTATTTAATCCTGTAGGGGAAAAAACCGAAGTCTCCAGTGTGTCGTCTGACACATTTACGCTTGTTAAAATTACAGAATTCATTCCGGGAACATGGAAGCTCATAACTGAAGGAGTACCAGGCGATAGCATAAAAATCAATATGATATATAACACTAACTTAGGAATAGATGTTAATGTAGAGCCTGATTCACTTATGGCTTCAATCAATAATCCGATTAGTGTTACCGCCACTTTAAAATCAGGCACAATTTCCGCAAACTCAAATGATCATTACTCGGGCTATAGTGCACTCTTACAAATAATGAATGCCTATGGCGAAGTAATTGAAACACAGCCGATGGACGTTAGTGAAGGGGCGTTTGCAGCTACATATCAGCCTGAAGAAGGGACATATTATTTAAATGTATATGTTTCCGGAAATCATCTTGAAAAAACATCTGCTAACATTGGCCCCATAACTGTATCTAAAGACAGCGAAGAAATAGGAGAACCGGTTAATTCTGCACCTGTTCCCAAAGATACTCCTGTTAAAGAAACGGTATATATCTGGCCATTTAAAGGTGGGAATATTTCAATTGATATGACAACACTTGCATCTGACCCAGATAATGATGAACTACGATACCAGCTTGTATCAAGTTCATTTATTGAGGATACTGACTTTCGTGTCGATGGAAACATTATTACTCTTGATCACTTTAGCTTGTCAAAAGGATCTTTCGACATTAAAGCAACTGACACAGGTGGATTATCTTGTAATATCGAAGTTATTGTTACCAGCTACAATGTTGGAGTAATGGCTTGTATAGGTCTTGCAATTGCAGCGTTAATAGCTCTGCTGATTATCGGTGGCAACATCTGGTATTGGAGCCAAAAACCCTTTAGAGGAACTATCTCGGTACAAAGTTATTTAAATGGAAAGTACAAGGGTACTCCCCGTACACCTAGGCGGGGTAAATGCAAACTTTCTGCATTCCAGTTAGATCCACTTGGGCTGGATTACAACAAGTCGTATTTCCAAGCGACCGGTCAACAGTTTATATGGCTACATACGAATGTTCCGGTCATTTGGAATGGACAGAATACGAACAAGGTTCGTATTCAAAGCGGTGCTGAAGTAACCTTGTCCATCAAAGAAGGGGACTCCAAGCTATTATATGTACGCTTTGATAGTAGGATGAAGGGAACTCCTCGTGGCCCTCGCCAGAAACCGAACACGAGAAGACGCTAAAATATAAAATTGGAGGTAAAGTTATGGCAGTCTACTCTAAGTTACTCTTAAGCGCTGGTGGGGGAATTATCTCCACCCAGCAACAAGCTGATCAGGCACCCAATACCGCCACAGTTTTAATTGGTCTTGGTGGTACAGGTGTGCATTGTATCAGAACAATAAAGACACAAGTGTATGACCGTTTGAAACCCGATGATGTCGAAGCAGTAACACCCACCTATAAACATATTCGTTTTTTAGGTATTGATACAACTACAAATAGTAAGGGTGGCGCTTTAACAGAGAACCAGACAGAAGAAACAAAAAAAGCAAACGTTATTGCTTCGCTTGATGACACGGAGTTTTTCCCGATTGGAAATCAGTTTGTCGCTCGTGCTTTTGCAAATCCTTTAGCTTTAGCCCGTAGAGAGGAACTATCTTGGCTTGAATACGAAAACGGCAAAATAGAACTTCCTAATTTGACCGATAGAGGTGCTGGCGGTATCCGGCAGGTCGGAAGATTCATGATGATGGATAAATCCGAATCATTTATGAGTCGTGTTGAACAAGAGCTTACTGCTGCAAAGAGTGGCCTTACTAATCCTCACGTCAATGTTCATATATTTGCAGGCCTGAGCGGAGGAACAGGATCGGGTTGCTTTTTGGACGTGTGCTATATGGTACGTTCAATTGCAGAGCGCATTGGCGGCGTGACTATTTTTGGATACTTCTTCCTGCCGGATGTGAACCTTTCAAATGTCCCTTATGACAATGTCAATGTTCGTAGTTACATTCCTAAAAATGGTTACGCAGCCATGCAGGAACTTGATTATTGCATGGATTTGCAGAGAAATGGTGGAAGCTTTGAACAGGTATATCAAGGGCATAAAACTATTCGCTGGGCCTCTGCTCCGGTCGATATGTGCCACTTGGTTTGTGCAACCGACAAAAACAATAATGTATTGCCTAAAGCGTATGATTATGCCATGAATGTCACTGCAGAGTATGTCATGGATTTTCTGACAGCATCTGACGAAGAATTTGGACTCGCAGAACATTTGGCAAATTTCTCTCAAATGGTTGGAGAAGCCGATGCAAAAAAAGTAATCGGCTCTAAAATGTCTTATTGCGTAATTGGTGCATCTTGTGCAAGCATTCCGTTGAGAGAAATCAATACATATCTAGCAACAGAGCTTTTTGAACGCTTTTCAAAAATCAGTACCAATTTACCTACTCGTGCAGATGTAGAATCATTGGCTATTATGTCCCTGGCTAGAGATGCACGAAGTATAACAGAAATTTATAATTCCTTGTTCCGTGAAGTTCGTGAGGGCGCTGGAGATGATTATGCTCCTTACATGGATGATTGGAAGTTTGTGCGTGATTATGGCAATTCTGAAATGATCACTCACTACACTAACCAGACAGCTGCAAAACTAAACCGTGCTGAAGCAAATTCCAAGAGTATGACAACATCTTCTAACCAGAAGTCTCTTCTCAGCCGAGTTCAATCTCAGCTGGCAATTATTCTACGTGATATAAACAGAGGTCCAATCTTTGCGTATCGTTTGATTTCTGCAGCTGAGAGCCACAACTTGCTGAATATCATTGACGGTCTCCTTGAAGAAAACACATCTCGTTGGAATCAAGAAGCAGCTCAGACTGATCTGCGATCCAAAGATTATGAAGGCGCAAAAGCTGATTTTGACAACCGACGTCGTCGTAGTTTAATGGACAATGATGAAAAGCGATTCAATGACTATGAATACTATCTTATGCTTTTCGAACAGCACAAGCTGTCGATGAATATCTATGAAAAGCTGGATATTGTTTTGCAAGATTTTCGCAAACAAATCGTCGATGTGACCGCTGGCTACTATATTAAGTTAAGTCGTGTTATGGAGACACTGATCAACACCTTCAAAGAAAACCGAGACGCTCTTGCAAGTCAGAAAACCACACAGGTTAAAGATTCGTTTGTATTACCTATGATGGAAATCGCTGAGCTGAAAAAGTCCCTTGATGAAGAGATCGCAAAAATCAATGTGTCCGGAATGCTCGACTCATTTATGTTGCTTCTTCTCCAGAAAGAATCCGAGTGGATTGCTGAAGACGAAAATAAAATCACACGACTTGTTACGGATTTCTTTGTGAAAACAGCATTTGAGAACTTTGCCAATCGGACAATTACTGCATTCTTAAAAGATAAATATGAAAGCAAATTCGGACCTCTTACCGATGAAAAGCTTGCAGATCTGGTTTATAAGGATTGGATGAAAGTTCTTACATCAAAAGCAAGCCCTCTCTTCTATTTTAACACTAGCATTTGGCAAGAATCCATGACATCAAAACTGGCATTCATTTCCTTCCCTTCTATTTCTGCACCTATCAGAGCTGCTGCACAGAAAATGCATGATTCAGAAGCTCTCTGGGGAATGAAAGAAAGTGCATTAACAGATCGTATATTTGTTATGTGTAGTGCTTGTGGTTTACCGCTCAGCTCTTACAACAACTGTACAGAATATGAAGAGATGTTCTTCACTTCCAACAAGCAATACGGTAGACATTACTATGAAGGAAAGCCTGTGAGAGGAACAACGTTCACCGATTGGCGGAAACTGCCTTCTATTACGCCACAGAGTGTTATTGATGTGAATCGAGTGAAATCAGTTGATTTGGCAAATCTCGTTACAGAAGCTCGTGAATTATACAGAAGAGCATCAAACTGTGGACTGTTCGATGAAGATAGCTTTATTTGCATGCCTGACGCTGCTTCTCTCCAAAATCTGATCACAGTTTGTAATCGGATTGAAACAATTATTCCAAACCTGTCAAGTCCTGCAGATATTGATAGGGTTGATACTCTCATTGAGGAATTAACCAAGGCTAGTAGCATTAAGATGGTTAGAACGGAGTTCTGTATGCCGAATGATGGACATCGGACGACGGCAGAAATCATTGATGATATCCGTCAAGATCATTTTGTGGCATCCCCTGTGTTCCATAAGACTGTGGCTGATATCCTTGAAGAGTATCAGGGAATTCGGTCCCAAGCAGATGCAATCAGTGTAAAATTAACGCAGAAAAAGAGCGAACTGGAACGGAAGCGGGATGATATCGAAAGAAATCGAACCGCAATAACGGAATATTGTGATGCACTTTTCACGGGAGTGATTTCTTTGGAAGGTCTGGTCGTGCGTTATCATCAGGTGCAATTTGGGATTGTAACAGATATTATTCTTTCGAAACGTGGTGATGAATATCCATTTGGCATGATTCCTGTTTATCAAGGCTATTTAAGTTATCTGAAATTAGGTAGCGATATTAGAACCGAAATAAAAAGGACTGTAGATGAGCGTTACAATAGCGATTCGCCTGAACTCTGTGCTGTTGGAACAAAACTCAAGAACGAATTAAGCGATGAAAGAGTGAATGCTTGGGCTCAGAGAGCAGCATCTTTCGAACAGCGCACAGAAATCATCGAATTCCTCGGAAAGATGAAACAGCAGTTTAGCATTTTCTGCATGGATTACGCACTGTAAGTTTGCGGATACATTACACCCCAAGGGGAACCGCAGAATACGTTGCTACGGTTCCCCTTCATCCCATATATTGTGAGGTTATTATATATGTCAAACTTAACTGTTCAAAACCTCATATTACACTTCGAGAACAGGCTTCGCCAAATTGATCGCCATACATTAGGAAATACCGCAGGCAAGGAACCACAATTTCCTATGTTAGTAATATTCCTTGGTAGCGAAGCTATAGGGGGATTTCCTTCAGTTGCCTCAAACTTATTTGAAATTTGGCCACAATATCAACGTGAGCTTCAATTTATTGGAGTAGTCAGTAAAGGAAATTCTGCCGATTACGTAACGTTAAACATCGAAGATAATGAGGTACAAGAATCTCAAATTGCGTCAGACGAAGTTAGCAATATTGTTACTTCCCTATTTGGAATAAAAAACCATTTTCAAGATCGAAGTAAACTATTCGTTTATTTTATTTTAGATACTACGAGCTGCAAATCAGTTGAAGAATTCTTGTTATGGATCGATATAATGCGGCAAACCCAAAATGCATTCGGTATCGAATCGTTAGATATGTTGGATATGCTGATTGTACTGTTGAACGAGAATTTCTCCAGGAAAAGCGTCTCAAACCAGATTAAAAACAAAATATGTGACTACTACGACAATCCCAATATACTCAATAATTGCAAGAGCATTTTCTTATTAAGCAACAAACGTAGTGACCATGCAATCCTTGAAGACTGGAATATTTGTCATAGAATTGCTTCCTCCATTATCGCCTTATCCAACAACAGCGATGCAAATGTTTCCACATCTCTGTTCTCTAAGAGCGTTTTAACTGCCAGTTATGCCCGGGAAGAGAAACCCTCTGAGAAAATCGGACAAGTTATTGTAACGGAGCTTATTGACGAGATGGCGAAATCTTTTGTCCATCGTGAGTTAAACCTGTTTGAGGAAGATTCCATTTCAGAACGTTTAGGTTTGACTAAGGATGGTACGATTATCATCCTGGATAACTATGCTCAAAGTACGCTTGTTCCGTTACTGCCATCCTCTTCGCAATTGATGCTTTTCCCACGTGCATCTATGGACGAATATGAGGATGTAAGTCAGCTTTCAGCAAGAGATTTTAATTCGCTGACATTGAATTCTTGGGATAGTTATCTGTCACAAGTGGCAGCGCAAGCACAAGAAAAGGTTAATATGGATTCAAAGATTCGTCAAAACTGGCGCAAAGAATACCTTTCATTTCTCTGTACCAAGTTTTCCACAGATGAACTCATCTACCTGAGTGATCACATTGACGATGTCCGAGAACTTATAAGCCGTAAACGAGAGCCGTCACAAGAGATGCAGGTACTAAGTGCAGCTAAATCCAGATTAAAGTATATGCTGTCCTCTGACCCCAAGTTAATTGATATTTTTATTTCAGCCATAAAAGAGCAGGGCGAACACGCCCGAGAGTTTTTTATGGCATGGCGTGAATTACTCCGGTCCAGACAGAACATTTTTGCGATTCGAGACGATAATATTACGGCTTTTTATGAAAAAAAGGTTAGAAATTACTTCGATCATCACGGACATGAACTCACTGAAGAATTTAAGAAAATACAAGATATTGAATCACTTAAGCTGTTCTTAAAAGGCACTCTGGATAAGATTGTAGACAGCGATCCTGTTTTTTCTGCTCCATTTGAAGAAGAGCTCGAACGAAGATTGCGTGAAGAAGCATTACCGACAGATGCCAAACAATATATCCGTCAAAAGCTTACCGGAGAAGATGTTCGAACATACCTTCAAGTCAACTTTAACTTCGGTCAACCGGTGTTGTCTTCTATCCTGATTAAGATTGGCACCTCGTTATATAAGAATTTGTATAATAACCTGGCACCAACGACGTACTATTATAACACTGGCTGTGGTAATGCCGCAGAAGCAACTGTCATTTATGAAGTAAGTAAGGAAAACCTAATTAATGGTGAAAGTAGGTGAGCATATGACATATAATTATTCTCCAAACAATCCGTCAAGATTTGCCACAAATTTAAGGAGAGATAAAACTACTAAAAACTTAATGTGGGACAATGCAAATGGTCAAGATGTCCTTATTGTCCAAACGCCGTTTGGTAGTAGTGCAATTGACTATATCGAAGAAATCTGTCATTTGCTTCCTAGTGTCACTTTGATACCAGATAAATATACCGAGGTATTAACAGGTGTATGGATCAAATTTGTAACCGCAGCAGACAAAGCCCGTAACAGAGGATGCTGTTTGAATGGAGAGGCCAGCACATATACTGTATTTAGTTGCTTTACAGACAACGATGTATGCGAAATATACCAACCTCAAAACCAAGCAATGATTTCTGCTTTTTGTGATATACCGTTAGATTTACATGTTGAGATTAAGAGTATTACTCGCACAGAGGGTTTTTTTCGCAAACGAGAGATTGAAACGGGATTTTTTGGAATTTCTTTTCCTCTTTCCTTTTGCAACGGATATATAGATGGAGATTTATCCTATAAAATAAATGATTTTGAAATACCAGTAACTAGACAAATGCTTGAACAAGGTACAGTATACGTTTACTCAGAGATCCGCCCTGTGATGATTTCTCATAACAAGGGTTTGCACATTGTCTAAGTTTAATGTGGAGGTAATTTGTTTATGAGTTTTGAAATCACCTGTCCTTATTGTTTTAAAACCATGAAAGACGATGAAGTACTATTTCGTTCTGAGAAAATCAATCAAGGCGAAAATGATATTCTTCCTGACGAATATGACGATCTAGAGGACTTTCAAGCTCGGTATAGAGGTGCTGATAAAGAAACCATACTTAGCGACCTGAGAGATTGGGAATTCTTTGCAGAAACCGAAGACGCAGAATATGAAGCCTTTTGGAAGAATTTCAATGGAACAACAGAGTATAATCCCGCCGATGAAATTCTCCGTGTGAAAGCATACCGTCGGCGTATTCTTGATCCTCAAAATACGTATCACCAAAAATTTCTAGTCAAGCAGCCTGATGGATCATATTTCATTAGAGATGAGCAAGGAATGGTTACCCAAATTGAATTAAACACTCAGACTCACGAGCGCTGTAACCGCAGAGTGTGTCGGCATTGCCACAACCCATTTCCAGATAATTACGGAAAGAACAAAGTCAAATTTGCTACAGTTATTGGCATTACCGGCGCTGGTAAAACCATATACCTATCTCAGCTGTTACGAAAGATGCGTACATATTCTGTGAAGGTTGGATTAAATGCTATCGTCAACAATCCTGGAGTAAGAACCTTTTTAGAAAGCAATAGTATCGTCGCTAACAAACCACTACCTGGTTCTACTCCCGCCACTCGTTTTCAACAGCCTCTTTTCTATGAGATGGTTCGAGATGCCAGAGGACATGGTCGCATCACCGAAACATTTGTCTTATATGATGTTGCAGGTGAAGTTTTTAAAGATGCTGCATTGGTGAATAAATTTGCCCCATTTATTGAACATGCAGATGGTGTAATTGTTCTTATCGATCCAATGCAGTTTGGAGTAGTAAGCGGTGCTGCAGCAAATGGTGTAGCACTTGATGAACCAACTACTGTTTTGGAAACTATCCATTCAATCGTATCTCATGGTAGATCGGATGAAAAATGCGATATTCCTTTTGCAGTCTGTATGTCAAAGGTTGATACCGAAGATGTTCAGCGAGTATTAGACCCTGACTTAAGAAGTATGTTGCTTGATGACGTTCAGGGTGATCAGGATAGTAATGGTTTTAATAAGCCGGTATTCAATGCCAGGGCATATAATCCTATTGCCAAAAAACTGAATGAGTTTATTCAGGGTAATGAGCTCGTACTTGCCCAGCAGATGCGTACAAACTATTCGACCTATAATTTCTTCGCATTCACAGCACTTGGATGCGATGTTAAAGAAGGCGAAGAAAACGGGAATAAATATCGTTATCCCGTTGGTCCTGTTTTACCAAAACGTGTAGAAGAACCAGTACTTTGGCTATTCAATAAGCTTGGCTATATTGGCGAGAACGAAGCTATTTTTAATCCTGCAAAAAAGATTATCCATTGTCCTGAATGTGGTTCTGTTAATACTTATGAGCTGCCTCCTACCGAGCAGACTATAACTGTCGGCAGTTTCTTTAAGCGCAGAAAAGTACATGTTAATCGTGGATGCATGGATTGTCAACATAAGTGGGAATATGTTTCTGAGTAAAACTCAATCTTGGAGGAAGTGCTATGACAGAAAGAATACTACAGTGCTGTTATACAAATGCCAGCCAAGAGATCGATGGAAAAATCAGCTCTGGTTGGCAACCAGTTGCGGTATCTGAAAATATTCCAGCAGAAGCCTATAATGCATGTGTTAATTTTCAGAACGCTAATTCTGCTATTCAGAATGCAATGATTGATGAGCACGGAAATGTGCTTAACCTCTTTGAAATAAACGGAGACGGTTCTTATGTATATGTTATGCGGACCCAATATGGTCTCTTAGACCGTCTGGGACGTGCAAATATGTTTTCACACGCTTTTATCTTCTCGTGGAAAGATGAATGCGTTCTCACCGATCCTAATTATATACTGTCGATAGACAGCAATAATTTTAAGAGCAACGAGAGCGATGCTGCCTTTACGCCCACTTCGTTAAATCGAGTTCAAGGTATAGATATCAGCGCAGCAATGCAAATGAGCAATCTTGATGAAGAACGTTATTTGAAACTTATTCAGTGCGTTTATACACAGATGACTGAAAAGAAAATGACCGCTCCATTGTTCATTCAATATGATGGCACAGAATCACAAATGCGTGCTCTTCTATTCTGTATTTATTATGGCCTGCCACATTATCTTAGAAAAACACTTTGTATTGCATCTAATACAGCTAACAACGACCTTAGCAAAAACATTATTTTTTCTGAAAACGCAGAGAGCAAATCATTTTTCTTTGTTCCAGTATCCGGAGTAAATAATGTGTTGTCCGCACGTACAGAAAGGAAAATAGCTCGCTACGGATTCGCTGACTATGTTGCACGAAACAGCACTACAATTGATGCACCCAATTACTTTTCCAAGCTTGAGAAAATTGCTATAGAATTAGGTGACAGCACGGCTTCCAATGAATTAATTTTAAAAATAGCCCATCAGTTGATGCAGAATTCTAACGTGGAAAGTTACAGTGATGCGGATTTAGACGGAATTCTCAGTGATGCGCTACGTTCAAAATCATTGGGCAGTGAGCTAATGGAAAAATACATTGCTGCAATGTTGAGCGAAACTCGAAAGCGAAAATTGTTTCTGACAGATGAGAACGAAGCAAATCTTTCTGACAGATTAGCATCTCCTATTACGACTGAATTGGGAAATGCCGGAGAACAGTATAATATCTATCGTTTCAGCACGCTTTCCGCACCTGAAGCAGCAAGAAAACTCGGTTATATGAGTACTGATGTTTTCTATAGATATGCAAAGAAACTTGCAGAAACAAGTAATGGCCTAGAAATACTTGATCATTATTACTCGATCTATGTTCTATCGCCTGACAATATCTCTTGGATGAAGCTTAACCACACATGGGATGAAACATCCTACATGAGTCGAAAACCCAAAACAGAAGACAAAATTGGAGAACTTGCTTGGGTATTATATAGCGATGGTATCAAAGTCTCTGGTGCAGCAAGAGAGACGTATGAAGAGTATATTGCACTGATGAAGAAAATATTGCAACCACAAAAAATTGAGGACTGCAGTAATGCTGCTAAAGAAGAATATTGGGAATCGATTAATTTCGAGAATCTTTCGCTATCTGCTGGAGCAGAATATAAATTCATGCAAATTCGTTCTCAGCGTTGCAACATGCTTATAGAATTTTTTCTGCTCCTGTACAATCTATCCAAGCAAAATGGGGCTGAATTTCTTAGCGCTGTTCAGGGATATTTTAAGAAATATTCTTCGGTGCTTGATGCAAAAGAAACAAAGGTTATTTTCACTCAAATCGAACGTGAAATTACCAATAGATATTTCGGTCACGACCCTATGTTGATGAGATGGGTTCCTATTTCCTCGAGTGTCGAAGAGCCTGAATTGTTTAAGGAAATTATTGATATCCGAAACTTTCTGTATCAATACAAATACAACGAAATGGTAGAATGTTTCCTTCGAGTCTCTGGGGTAAGCGCAGCTTGGGTGCAAAATTCTAAGTTCATTATGAATGGAATTAGTGGCATTATTGTGGATTTCTGTAAGAATCATGATTCCGAAGTGCACTACGTACCGCTTGACGTATGGCTTAGTGTTGGAGGGGTACAATTTAACAACGCTTTTGCGATTTTTGATAAAATCAAACCCTCTGTGTTAACGGTTGAAAGCTTCTACGTTATACAAGAAAGTAAACTTGCAGGAAAAAGAAAGTATATCCGAGATGCAGAAGATTATATTCGGGATCGTGGCGAAGAGGCTAAAACAGTTAAAAAATGGCTGGCTGAACTGAAACAAGCAGAAAAAAGGAAAAGAGCAGATGAACGTCAATTGACGTCAAATTCTCCTGCTGGTTCAAGCTTAGTTGACAAGGGGTTATCTTGGTTTTCAAAGCTAACCCAGGGAGGCGATCAACAAAATGATTCTGCAAGTAACAGTTCAGATAAGCAAGATAAAAAGGGGAAGAACAAAGGATTCTTTGGCCGAAAATAAAGGTGATTATTCAAAAAGGATGGGAAACTGATGGGTGTCAACAATTATCTTACAACTGAAGATTTATATTATAGTACTGTCTACGGAGGCGGAATCTATAAATGGGACAGACAGGAGTTTGTTCAAGATCCGTTGGGCGGCGATAATGGCGAAAAATTGTTGAGCCCGCTTCTCACGAATCTAATTACTGGAGAGTCTTATTATATTAAGCGTATAGACTGTAATTATGCGCTTCACAATAAATTAAGACGCAGAATTCTTAACCCGCCAGATCGAAGCAACATCCTGTGGCCAAGCGATATGATTAATTTATCGGATGAGCAATCTGCTCAATGTAGTTTATTTGTTGCACAAGAATATACCGAGATGCCTACTCCGATAAATGAAAAAAAAGGAAATCGAGCACTACTGTTTCCTTATGGCGGATATCCACCTATGATAAACGGCATAAGGAAACTTGCTCAAATTAGTCATCTAAGTTGGAAAAACCCTGAAATAAGAAACATGTCTGTGCAAATATTGCAGGCAATAGATAGTGTGAATAAATGTGGGTATGCCTACGAAGATATTCATCTTTCAAGGATTTTTTTTCGATCTGATGGGACTGTATATTTGAACTTTAGCAATCTCGTGTACTCGTTTGAGGATTTTATTTCAGAGGAAGCAACAATATTTTGCCGTGCTGAAGCGGGCGAATATCCTATTGAGTTTGCAGAACCAGCTTATGTACGTGGAATACAAAAAAGCTTTGACTTTAACACTCAGAACTACAGCTTATGTGCTCTTCTCTTTTATTTGTTCTTTGGACAGTATTGCTATGACGGAAGATTACTAACAGGATATGTTGATGACAGTATTCAAGCGCACTATGTAAAATTCCGTGATTATCATAAAATGCCGGTGTTTATTTTTGATCCAAATGATTCACAGAATGCTTTAGGCGCTTTTGATGAAGAACAACAAGTGATAGAGTTGTGGGAGGAATGTCCTCAAATGCTACGTGAATTATTTACAATGACATTATCTCAAAGTAATGCTGAGCGATGTGGCGAAGTCATTAATCCACCCCCCGCAACATGGTTGCGTTGCTTTAAGCAACTCGGTTGGATTACAAACAAAAAGAAAGACAAGGAGGATGAAGCATGAAGTCTTTAGCATCTTTACAGAAAGATGTTGCAGAGTATATTGGCATTTACTCCACTCCGGTATCAGATCTCGGTTCAATTCTCAGTACGCTGGTGGCAAAGCACTCTTGTAAAGTGTATTTTGATGATGACATGCTGCAATCTGCTCTCCACGAACTGGGCACCACACCTTCAGATATATATAAAGTGTGCTTGATGACAAAAGTGACTGGGTTTAGGGATTTAATGGAGTGTGATTCACGAACCCAACAGATAGATTTGGATCGTTTTGTTCAAAATGCAGTGGAAGAAACTGGCTTTAATCGTACTACGGTAATGAAGCTAACTGGCGATATCGCATTGTCTGCCGATATTGTTTATAACTGTAATACGGAGCATTTTGCGACACGTAAGCTATTAACAGAGACAGCTTATGTTGTTCCTGCCAGCCTTTATGAATCTGAAATCAAAGCATTTAAGGAATCCTTTGAAAAGTCCGCTTTTCGAGATAAAGATGTAAATAAACTTGATTTCAGTAAGTTACAACCGCTCGTTGCTGCTGGTATCCCTAAAGCAAAGTTTTATCTAGGATACTGTCTACTCCACGGCATTCAGTTTGAAGTTGACAATGTTCGTGCAATTAACCTTCTTCAGGAAGCTGCTGATGCTGGCGACACTCAAGCCACAGCTACATTAGGTGATTATTATTACGATAAAGGTGTCAGCGACTGGGGCAAAGCATATGAATACTATACCGGTTTTGGATCGTTAGCTTTAAGCAAAAAACGCAAAGATGCAATAGTCAGCATCCTTAATCAGAAGAAATTTAATCGATCCATGATTGGATTAAGCATTACATTTTTTCTAGCCATTGTTGCAACACTTATCCTTGCTCCGGGTGCTCCTCTTTACGTCGCTCATCGTGTAATTGGAAGCATCTTTACATTGTTAAGTCTCGCCATTTTGGCCTTAGCAATTCTTCATCATCGAATAAAGCCTTATGACACGCTGTATTACGTTCCGATTGGGATGTTTACAATGTGGTTTTTCTACATGGCAATTCGATTTTTGTTTTAAGTAAGGGAGGATTATTGTGGATACAACAAATGAAAACATTCAAAAAACAAGCCAGTTCCCAATAGGTACTTCACTAAAAACAAATAAAATAATCATATTTTGTATCAATGCTTTGGTAATGATTCCGTTGATCGTGCAAAATTACTCTTTGATCGGTCTTGGAATATCAGCTGCAATACTACTTATTTCTGCCTACATTGTAATATTTAGAAGTGAATCAAGTTTGCCTGCTGGTGCATATTATACAACTTTTGTTTTTGCTGACTTCTACATATATTTAGGTTTACAATACGAAGTACTGAAAACTGGTTTCACGGCGGAAAACCTTTCGCTCATTTTTGAGAAACTTATAAATAGTCCAATGTGCCTTTACCTATTATTCGGAGGAGCTATAGTTGGTTTTATCGGCATAAACAAACATAAAGTTACATGGCTAACTGGTGTCGGTGCTGCTGCTTTTGGTTCCGCAATCATCCTGAGCAATTGGAGTAATGCAAATATCGAGAATTTACAGTTCGTTGCTGGTGGTGATGCATTTTTAGCAGCATTTCTGCTTTCTGTGCTTTTTTGGACTGTGTTGTTGGAGATGAGCACATGTGTAGCCCCCCAAAAAAGAACTACTAATATTTGGCTTGGGATCATTCTGCTAACAAGTATTATTACGCTATGCATGACGGAACTCGAATTTGTGCATTCTATAATTAATGATCTTCCATCTAAAATGCTGGCTTTGCCCACAACAGCATTTGCATGGTGGAAAGTTGTTGTATCGTGTATGGTACTGACTGGGTGCTCTATTGCAATGTATGACAACAAGCATAAGGAGAACCAAATTGGAGTAGATTCCTTTCTAATGATTGTGTCGGCAATTTTTGTACTTGCAATCAAGCTGTTAATGGGAAACTACTTTATCTACAATGCCCTATTGATGCTTCTTCTTATTGTTGTCACCTTTAGATGTCTGCATAACGAAATACTTAATAAGAAGACCTGTCGTCTCAATACAGCGAACTTTTTGATTGTTGAAGCACTTTTATTTATCATTGCGCTTTATACGTTGAAAGCTGGATATTGGATTAATGCGATTGTAACCATTACTTTTGTTCTTATTTTCTATTCGCAGTACGAACGGATGAAATCATCGGACAATAAAAATATGCTATGGATTACTATTATATCCTGCTTTGTTATTGAGGCTCTTGCTTGGCAATGGAAAATGAGATTTTCAATTGAGGGCGTACTTATTTTAGCCACTGTCTATATAATGTCAGTAGCTACCATACTTATTCTTAACTATCCACACCCTGATAAGATTGTTCCACATAAAAATGCGAAAATCTTTGTGTGCACATGCGTTGCACTGCTTTGCTTAGCGAGTGTCCGGACAACTATAAAAGTCAATGCAGACGTTTCTACTGATAATGAGGTTGTCGCCATCTCTGTTGAACCAAAAGGAAAACAAAACGATATTGAATCAGTTTCCTATCAATGGACAGATTATCGTGGTAGAACTGTTGGAGATGAAAAAGCATTAATAGAATCTGAACAAGAAATCCTTGTACAGAGCGATGTGCTAAAGGTGACTGCTACTGACACAGCAGGATATAGAGCAACATATTACTATTGGTTCCCTTCTTGGCTGTATAGCTTTGAAACAAAGTAAGAAGCGCTTCATAAAAACTAATTAGAATTAGACCAAGGGAGCGCACCTGCTTAAAGGTAGGCTTCCTTGGCCTTATGTTATGGGGAGAAATCTAATGTCAAAATTAATGGACAAACTACTGTATAAAATCTTAGCAATAATAATCATTGTGCTATTTGTAGTTGCATTTCGAGAGCTTATTATTACAGACAAAGATTTCTCGACAGCTTTTGGGGCTTTGATGGGGGTTCTCCCATTTGCAAAAATAATCTCTGATGTGGTATGTAAAATATTACGATATCAATATTCAATCCCGCTGATTACAACATCTTCTCTTCTCACGGACTTTATAAAATTGGCATTTATGGCATTTATTCAACCTCTTATTGTGGGATTATTTACCGCATTATTCCTTCGTATCCCGTCATCATATACTGATTATCGTGATCGGGAAGAGTACATGAGAAGTTTTGGTTATCGAGCAAAAGAACTGGTGCTAACTGTACTTACTGCACCAATATTGGCTATTGTGGCTTCATGGTTTTCCACTTGGTTGTTTTCGTATTTTACTAATACATTTGGAGACGTTGTATCAATTATATTAGGAGTGTTAAGTGTCGTGCTTCTTGGTGCAGTATCGCTGATTCCATTGTTAATTGGAGGTGTGGCTGTCGGAACTGCGATTCTATGGAGAATTCTTATCACACTCCTATCAAAAATGGGAACTACATTTATCACTAATGCGATGTGCTTATGGGTTTACATAGCAATCCTTCATGGTGTCGAAGGTGAAGTTGTAACATCTATAATCGCATTAATTGTATGGCTAGTTATCATGGATTTCGGTATGAAATGCCTGCAATATGCTATAGTAGCCAAGTAAAGGAGGATTTATATGGCCAGTTATGTTAAGAAAAGGGTTACATGCCCTTGCTGTAACAATACTTTTGTAACTAATGCACTTAAAGGTTTTTATTCAAACGGCAATATGGGGTTGGATCATAATCCGCACTCTCCAGCTATTTTCGATACAATCACAATGTGCCCACATTGTAGTTATGCTGCAAAGAGATTTAGTTCAACTGTATCCGATCAAGTTAGAGAATATGTTTTTTCAGAACAATATGATGCACTCAAACATCATATAAAGAACGATATTACCTACACAAAAATTCGTCTTGCTGCGAGTATTCTCGAGAAAACGCATCAGCACAAAGAAACTGCAGATCTGTATCTGTTGACATATTGGTATTCATTAGAGATGGGTGTAGCTGATTATGAATGCTTAGAGGAAGCAATTAAGCACTATTCTATTTACCTCGAACGTAATGCCGACACAAACACTGCTATTACATATATAGATTGTTTACGACAGGCACAGATGTTCTCTGATGCTGCCGAGACCGCAGATTCGTTGGCAAGCTATATTAGCGATAACAATCTCAAAAAGATACTTGCATTTGAAAAGCACTTAATTGACCAAGAAGATTTCACACCTCATTTTGTAAGTGAGGCGCTCTCATGAAATTTTTTTGGAGTCAATTAACCGAAGACAGCGCACATTCCGAACAAGAAAAGGTTGACTATTCTGCTTATTCCAAAGATGAGCTGTTAGATACATTTAAAACGGAAAACTGGGAAAAACTCAATGATGAGAATCGAATTGCAATTATTCAAGAAATGGAGAATCGAACGGCGGTAGAACAAGGACGCCCGCCTGCTGAAATAGTTTCTTCATATGATGCTGGCACATATGGTGGATATACAAGTACAAACAATCAGATCAGTATCAATGTGTCGGATTTTTCGTCATACGAAACTTTGGATACATATGTTCATGAGAGCACTCATGCCTATCAATCGCATTGTATTCAAACTGGTGAAGGTTATGATGACCACACTCTATCAATGATGGAAGCCGAAATGGCTAGAGATGAGCAAGGAAATTTATATAACTATGCTCGTTCTTCACCAGAATATGATATGCAATGTGATGAACTTGATAGCAATAATAAGGCAGCCATATTTATGCTTGAACAACGAGAGCGCTATGAACATGATCCCGATTATCGAACATACATCGAAGAACGTGCAGCTCATTTTAGTGAAGTTAACGCTACACTTGATGGCAATTCTGAAGATCGAGTTAGACTGCAAAATAATCAAGCTTATGTAGCCTACATTAGAGGGGATATTTCGGAGGATCAATATAATGCACTCAGCGAAGAAATTAATAACGAAGAGCACCAAGATCCTACGGTTATACAAAGTCATAATATTGGAGATGCAATTGAGGCACTTAATATCGAATATCAAAATAATAATGAACATTCCAATATTGCAAACAATGAATATCTCGGAAATATTGAAGAAAATTCTGAAATCCTTGCTGACGATATGTATATCGGAACGACCAATGATGTGGGACGTTCAAATGATGAAGAAAGCTATCTTGGCACAGCAAACCATGTCGAAATAGAATCTTCTCATACTGAAATCATCGAGAACAGCGAAGATTATTCTGCAGATATGGAGTGATAAAATGAGTCATCAAATTATTTTTGGAACTTCTGTGATTTATAATGTTCCACCAATTATTGATAAGCCATTAGTAACCTTTCCCGGACAGGCAATGAATGGAGATACTATATTTCAAATTAATGAAGACATTATGGCTCGACATATCCTACTATTAGGCGGAGCTGGCTGCGGAAAAACAAATGCTTTCTGTTATACTGTCCAGGCCTTGCGAAGAAGAATGACTAATAATGATATTGCTATTATTTTTGACACCAAAGGTGAATTCTATGAAGAGTTTTCCCAAGAAGGAGACTATGTAATAGGAAATAGTGCGAGTTTCCGCAATATTAGCTATACATGGAATATCTTTGATGAGATTTTAGCCGATGGTTGGGATGAAGCAAACATTACTATGAATGCTAGAGAATTAGCATCTGCACTGTTTCATGACCGAGGTTCGGCTTCGCAACCGTTTTTCTGCAATGCAGCCAGAGATATTTTCCGAGGTGTTTTGCTTCATTTTATTCGACAAGCAAAAAAACAACCGAAAGAATGGAAATCAAAGCTTAATAACGAAGATTTGATAAAAGCTTTTTTGAGCTTTCAGCCGGAACACTATCTCAAAATCTTTAGCCATTATTCGGATTTAAGAAGCCTCCTTACTTATTTTGGTGATGGGAAATCAAATCAGGCACTTGGCGTTTTTGGCGAGCTAAATAGTATGTTGTCCGAATACTTCGTTGGTATTTTGGCATCGCATCGTCCTGAACGTTCTATTTCGATGAGAAAAGCAGTTAGGGAAAAAGGTGGAAAGGCAATTTTCGTTGAATATGATCTTTCTGTTGGCGAAACCTTAACCCCAGTATATAGATTATTGATTGATCAAGCATTGAAAGAAGCACTTAGCAGAGCAAAGAACTCCGGAAATGTTTTCTTAATTGCGGATGAATTCAAACTATTGCCTAAATTGCAACATATTGATGACGCATTAAACTTTGGCCGTGGATTAGGCGTCCGAGTTATGGCTGGTATTCAAAGCATTGATCAGTTATATGATGTGTACGGGCAAGAAAAGGGAGCTGTAATTGCAGGCGGTTTTGGAAGTATCTTTGCTTTTCATACAAATGATGGTTCCTCCCGTGACTACATCACCAAAAGATTTGGTTCAAATATCATGGTGTATGAATATAATAATGTTCAAAAAAATAGTATTGTTGGTAATGAACGAGACGGAAATACAGTCGAAGAATGGGATCAACTGAATCTGGGTCTTGGGCAAGCAATTATTGGCCTTGGATATGATGCTCCGTTTTTATTTCAATTTGCCCAGTACGGAAAGTGAGGTTCTTAAATGGGATGGCGTAATAATCATCAAGTAGATTTGGTAAATAAACAATTATCGAATATTTTTACTGCAAAAGGTCGACTTGAAGATATCGGTGCATATCTTTGCCCTAATTCGGAACCGGCCAACTTTGTTATTAGCGGAGGATCACATCCAGATGAGCGCTATCAACCGCTTTATATTTTCTTCGACGCTGTTATTGGAAGACTTCCAGTTATAATCTTGCATAATAGTGATATTCACGTAGAAGCAATGATTACTCAGTCCTGGCAAAGTATTGTTACATCACCCGACAGTTCTCCTTTATGGATTGTTAATCAAAGAAACTCAGAGTTCGAACCTTTCTTTGGAATGGATGAGATGCAGGTTGTAATGACATTAAGGCAACTCGCTTATAAGTTAAATTATTCTGTCACACCTCGCTTTGAAAGAGTTGTAAAAGCACATCTTGACATTTTAAAAGAATTGAATGTTCCAATTAGCCTTTCTGGCCTGAATTATTTGTGTAAGTTTTATGATATGGGAGAATTTCATGAAAATATCATGGCTCTGCCTTGCGGTGAAACTGTATCTCGCCGGATATGGGCTGACTTAGGCATCGATTCTGAAGATTCAAATAGTCAATTTGATTTATTTAGAGCAGTAATTAGCAATTTATCACATGACGCTTCCCACAGTGGCTGGAATGATAATAATTGTGTTTCAGAATTTAACTGTTCGCAGGCAATAGAACACAATGCAACATTTCTTTTATCTCTTAACGATATGTATTCAGAAATGTTGCTACCATATCTCGCAGAAGAACTAAAGTCGATTCAAACGCCATTTATTCTTATTATAGATAATATAAAGGTTACAGATGATCACTTTCAAGAGTATCTTCGGACTACTAACTCAGGATGCTATTGTGGAATAATTGCAGAAAACGTAGTCGAGCTCATAGGTGGTGACGAAGATAACTTTCTCCGCTTAATGGAACGCATAAACACATTTATTATTTTAAAACACAGTACAGGAAAAACAGCTACCACTATATCTGAAATATTTGGGAAATATGATTATACAAAGGTCGAAACTGCTCAAGGGACTAATAGAGGTTTCTTTAGTTTTCTACCTCGAGATAGACATGACGATGTTAGATTTTCGACGGAAAACAGGTACCGAATTATGCCAGAAGAAATTATCGGATTAAGGACAGGACAAGCTATCATTTTTGATACATCTGCAGATCAAATTATACGATATAACTAGGGAGGAGGGAAAATAATGCCATTTGATTTTAACGGTAAAAATGCATCAAAAAATCCCAATAACAATTTTAATTCAAATACTGATTATGCATCACATACAACAGGTACCATACCTAGGCCATCATCTAAAGAAAGACCCACTTTCTCAGATGGATCTTCTGGGTTCGCTTCGAACTGTACTCAAGAACCGCCCAAAAGCACCGGCTTTCAAAATCAACCAGAACGAAGGAGTGGTAGTAGAGGAAACAAAGGAGTGTCTTCATCTTCCTCTCAATCGACTGGGTATACACCTAGAAAAACAGGAATTAAGCCCCCCAGCATTCATAGACCTAGTTCTGGAACAAATATTCCCTGGAGTTCTTTGCTGATTATTATTGGTATTATTGCAATTATAGCGTTTTGTTGGATTTTTAGGGAGGCAATTACAGACTTCTTAATGCAGTTGCTTACATGGGTAATTATTATCCTTATCATCATTTTCGTAATCAAGTGGTTTATTTTCCCCAAAAGGAAGTAAATCAAAATTACGAAATAACAGATTCATATTATTATGACAGCAAAGACATCTCTCTATAATATTTAAATATAAGAAGTTTATAAATACCTATATAATTTGTGCTAGACAAAGGAGAAACACCAACATGTCACCAACGCCTCCTATACCTCATAGAAAAAATATGCGGACACATCCAACAAGCCGTGGCATCTCACTCAATGCTGTACTTCTGTTTATTACAGTAATTGTTGGGATTGTTGCCTGGGTCATTGGAATTAATATCTACTCTTTTGAGGCAAATATCATTGCAATGCCGTTACTTATTGGCATAATATTTTTGATTTTGTATCTTTTTTTGATAGTAACCATTTTTGCCTACAGTATCTCCACTGGAATATTTGAGGAAAACATCATAACCGGTTCAAGTCAACTAAGTAGTTCTGGTTTTTTAATCATAATTATAGGCGTACTAGTATTTGGTTTATCGATTTTATTTCAGTGGATTTATGGAATGAATTATACCAATGAAGTTCAACAACCTACCGCCTATATATTTGTGATTGACGACTCAGGCTCCATGGCAGAGAATGATCCGCAGCAATTAAGATACAATGCCATAAGCTCTGTTCTCGAAAATGTTGATCCCGATTTTCCGTATATGATTTACGGTTTTTCAAATGACGTAGAAATTATTAGTGGAATGATTCCCGCATCCAATGGAATTCCCAGAATCACTGGTGACAGCACAGGCGGAACATCAATTCGAGCAGCACTCGATAAGGTGATTCAAGACAAAATAAGTGGTGTATGGGACGGCGGCACATCACCAAAGGTCATTCTGCTCACTGATGGATATGCTACAGATATTGGCTTATTCAAGTCCATCCATGGTGTGCTCAAAACATATGTAAAGAATAGGATCAGTATTAGCACGGTCGGACTAGGCGATGTGGATGAGAGTTTAATGAATAAAATAGCAAAAATGACAGGTGGCGTTTATATTGATGTTTCCGATGCGTCCGGCTTGGCTGAGGCTATGTCATCTGCCGCAACACAATATACTTCCAGAGATCTTCTCTCAACTAGATATACAACTAACCTAAATTTACTGTATGCCGTGTTACGCATCATTTTTATTTCGATCTTGGGTGTCATCATAGGTTTTGCAACCGCTGTCGCATATGGCGTTCAAGAATCAAGCACGCTTATTGTTGTATCATCTGCAATAAAATCGGTTGTTGGTGCTATTCTTATGGAAGTATGTACTGATGTGATGGGCTTTTCTGATAAAATAATTTGGCTTGTTTTGTGGATTCTCATTTCCTTAACTCTCGCAACTAAACACACTACATATAAACGTGGTCCAAGGAGACCATCAAGAAATCGTTCTTCAAGAAGATTAATATAATAGGGGGTATTAACATGGGCTATGGGAGGTCTTTGATAAGCCACTCTCTTCATTCAGCAAGAAATTTTGAGCAAGAACGAGCTGATCTTCAGGAAGGTATGAACAATTTAATGCGGTCTTATCAAGAATTCATCGCTGAAACATTACAGGATGATGCACTGAGTACTGCTGAAAAAACAGGACGGCTACAAGCGTATAAATCCGCAATTATAGAAGAACAAAAACAATACGAAGCGACCTTGCAACAAATTAATGAAGATGAGATTCATTATAACCAGGAACAATATGGCTTCTCTGAAGCATACGATGTTCAAGATAATCTCGCTAGCAAGTATTGTTCTTTCTCTGACGAAACTGAGGAATCCTCTTCGGAATTATCGTTCGACCTTGATTCCTATACTGAGCAGAATCGGAATTCCATTGAAATGGAATAAACGATTTCACTATATATGGTAAAGGCGGGCACTTTTCAAAAGAAAGATGTTACTCGTTAGGCAAAGCTACAGCGGAGAATAATTATGAAACAAAATTGCTTTTAGTACTGAAGCTGTAACTTTAGGTTATTTTGTACTACAATTATTGGAATTCCTTCCGGAAAATATATTTCAAACTTGCACGTTTATCATTCTCAATAATAATTCGAGAGCGGCTGGCTCAAATGCCCATTAGCATGTATAATCCTTTACACCAATTAAGCCCAAAATTGTGCAGTGAGCCAAATGCTTTTCAGCTCTTACAAGCTTTGAGATGATATTCTCGATTTGCGAGAGTTGATTTCATGATTATGATGAATGGAGTAATGTGCCATGTTAAAGATACTTAAAAAGTTAATAGACCCTTTTATAGACTGGGTTCCAGTTTTTTTCTGTTGGGCGCTTCTCTACCTAAACCCAAGTTTATATATAAGAGAAATATCGCTATATATCTCTCAAAAAAAATTTATCATCATTATTCAAATACTAATATGGCTGTGGCTAATATTTACGGCTTTTGATAATGAACATAAACCTTTCGTTTGGAAAGTTATTGATAATCTCGTCCCAATAGAATTAATATGTTTTGTATTTTTTCTACAATACCATTTTAAGTCCTCGCTAGTAATCGTGGGGCTTTTTGTGGTGATTGCTTCTTCTTTTCTTTTCAAATTAAAAAAGGATTTGTATACAAAACCTCTGACCCGCAAGCGTTGGCACAATTACAAAATCATTCGCAAACGACTTTCTTCCTTGCTGATAGTTTTGTTTCTTACGGTTCCTTCTGGTTTATGTGTTTTCATGTATGGATTAAATCAACCATATTCCATTGCCACGATTTCTAAAGAGTTATTCTCTCAGACATCATTTGAATCCTTGGCGATTCAAAACGAAGCTGTTTTACGAAATCTAGCGAGTGACAAATGGGCTAATCTATCTCATGAAGAAAAAATGAATACTCTACAAACTGTTGTAAACATAGAAGCCACTTATCTGACAATAAGTCCAATAACACTAAAGTCAACTAAACTAGAAGATAGCACAGTCGGTCAATACTCTTATGATGAAAATGTTATTTATATTGATTCCGAATTTATGGCAACATCAGACTCTATGGATGTGATTGACACGATTTGTCATGAATGCCGACATGCATACCAACATTCTGTTGTAGATATGTTAGATTGGTCCCAAGACTCAGTCACCACACATTATTTTTATAGATCAGCACAGCAATGGAAATTGGAATTCAGCGATTATCGAAACGGACAGCTTGACTATGATACATATTACCAACAAAGTATTGAGACAGATGCAAGGGCTTATGCAGAAAAAAGTGTATACGTTTATATGGAGTTTCTGGAGCAATACTAATCTGAATCACAAATTGGCAAACTGGCGAGCAGGGCCTTTGTATATACAAAGGCAAAAATACCGGTGCTGCTTTCCTGGCAACATCGGTATTTTTCTCGTTGGGGAAGTCCCCAATCCCCTTAAAGATCCGTATCTGGCGATACGGGGCTGCGCATTCGTTCCGAACGCTTTACGCTGTGTGTTCCATCGAAAATATGGTATGACGATCATGAGCTTAATCAAAATCTGTTTTTGACTCATTTGTAAGACCAAAAATTTCTCCGTCTATATTGAGAATGCAATCAATATCAATCCGCGTCTTGTCCAGCAGAATCACTTGCTTTTGGTAATCGTCTATCTTCTTAATCTGTCCGGAAATCGTATGACAGGAACCGCCAGCTTTTCTCTGATCCGGAACAAAGTAAGTAATTGTAAGCACTGGCTTCTCTCCGGAATAATCACAAGCCATCCGCAGCTTATAATCCAGCTCTGCTTTTTCCGATTCAGAAAGTTCAGGCTTGCGATCCGTCAGCCGAGCAGTTTCCTTTATCACATCTCCATATCCAGTCAGCGCAGCGAATGGAGAAAACTGAGCTGCCCGGTCTATCATCGTCATCCTGGGATGCCGTGTGGAAACGTGATGGGGATGATTGATAATGTCATCATATGAATTTTTTGCGTTATCTCTATCTTGCAAAATAATTATCACCTCTTCCGGATATTCGCTAATTCAAATGCCTCTATGCTTTATGACCACCAATCTGCCGATTACGATCTTTTGCCGTTGCACCTTCCTGCAAATTCATTCCCTTCAGGATTGCATTCTTGCCAAATTTTTTCTTGATTTCCAACATGGCTTCCTGCATTTTCCGCTCCTTCTCCAGTTCCTCATTTTCTTTTTCCAGCAGACTTTGACGAGCGGAATAGTCTGTAAATAAATCTAACTGCTCAAAGTTGTTTTCGCTTTGTGTCTGTGCTTCTGCCTCAGCGATAACATGAGTAGCAGCCATGTTAATCCTGCGTACCAGAAGACCTTCATCTACGATCCGGTCAAACAGTTCCATCACAGCCTGGGTAATCAGGCGGGTGGAAGAAGTGTATTTTTTCAGATTGGCAGTACCGTGGGCGTGCTTTGGAATGCTGCGGCCATATCGGTCTGTCTTGATTTCTCCATGATACTTCTTTCGCCGCGACGGGTCTTTCAGATTATCAATATCATAACCGACTGTCAAAATAATTTGATTTGTCACAAGCCTTTTATCCACCAAATCAAGAACCAGCAGGTCAGTCATTTCCCGTACTACAAGTTTTGCTTTCTCAAACGGGTACGGACACTGAAGTACCTGACCGGAGCCGACACTGTTACTTTCCGGCTTGTAGGCTTTGATGTCAGCAATCGTACAAGGCTCCCAACCCCAGGCATGGTCAATCAATAATTCCGCATTGACGCCGAAGAGTTGATACAGAAGTTCCTCGTTGTGGTAGTCACCCGGTTTGCCTTCAGAGCAGCGGGCAATATCACCCATCGTATAAAGCCCATGTTCTTCCAGCTTCTTTGCGTACCCTTTTCCCACCCGCCAGAAATCAGTCAAAGGGCGATGTGTCCACAGAGAGCGCCGGTAAGACATTTCATCCAGTTCAGCAATCCGGACACCATTCCGATCCGGAGAAATATGTTTTGCCTCTATGTCCATCGCAACTTTACAAAGATACAGGTTCGTGCCAATCCCTGCAGTTGCAGTAATCCCGGTAGTGTCCAGAACATCAAGAATCATTTTCATGGCCAGTTCGCGAGCTGTCAGTTGATACGTTCTTAAGTAGCTAGTTGCGTCAATAAAGACTTCATCAATCGAATAAACATGAATATCTTCCGGCGCGATATATTTGAGATATACCTCATAAATACTGGCGCTGATTTTCATATAATGTGCCATCTGCGGCGGTGCTACCACGTAATCTACCGCCAGAGAAGGATTTTCTTTCAGCTCTCCATCCTGAACTGAGGAACCTGTCAGTTTCCGTCCCGGCGCTTTTTGCTGCCGCATGGAGTTGACCTCTTTGACCTTTTGCACGACTTCAAACAGTCTGGGTCTTCCGGGAATCCCATAGGATTTCAAAGCCGGAGATACCGCAAGGCAGATGGTTTTCTCCGTCCTGCTGGCGTCTGCGACCACCAGATTGGTTGTCATCGGATCGAGTCCGCGCTCCATACACTCAACGGAAGCGTAAAACGATTTTAAATCTATAGCGATATATGTTTATCTGACATTGTTCAACGCCTCCTTCCTGTCGGCTTTTAGATAAACACGGCAATAAGACCGTAAATATTTTTCTGAACTCTCAATTTTCCGATTCCTCTATAATGCCGTAATCAATCAGTACATTTGTTTCTGCGCGGAGCGGGTAAACGATCCCCATCATCTCGTAGTCATATCGCTTCACTTTTCGGAAACTCTTTATAGGTTCCGGTGCATAGGCAGATGTTTCACATCCAGCATATTCGGCGTCACCAGCCAAATCATCGGCCACATCCTTTATCAATGCGTCCTCTACGTCTTCAATCGTACTGCCATACTCGACAGCAATCAATTCATGTTTTTTTACATCTTTATCCAGGTCACCAAAGGAACGATACAGTTTGTACTTCATAATAATAGCCTCCTTCGTCTTAAATAGTTTCAAGATACCTGCTGATTTTCAGCTTTAGCTCAGCCAGGTATTCTTCAAAATATACACTGATTGCCACCGGATATACCTCGTCCAGTGCTTCCGTGATTTCTCTGATCCGCTCATTACCAATCTTACAGAATCGCTTCATCGGTTCAAGGTAAAGTGGGTAGACCGCTGATATCTGCGGAACGCCAAGATGCTTTGCAACCACTTCGGCACCAATTCTTGCAGAAGATGAAAAATCATCTTGTTTGAATGCGCACAGCAACATTTTCAGGAATTGGATCAGCAAGGTATCCTGCTTTTTTAATAATGACTCAGTTAGATCACTAAGGCGAAAGCAATCCGTAAAATCAAAGCCAACAATATTTCCATCCGATGTTGCCGACATCTGCACCGCATCAATTTGTTCGAACATGACCGCCAAAGCATAGTGACAAGCATACTCAAAAGCCATATTGATAGAATTTTGCAGGTCTTCCGTTGTGAATGGATGCAGTCCTTCCAAGTAAACGATTCCAACTACATAAGGTGTCTTAAACGGCCAGCTTTCCTTACGGCCACTCTTTTTTATCAGGAACACCTGCGGAACCGGAATTTGCATTTCCTGTGCAAGCCGGGAATATACGAATTCACAGCAGGCTGAACATAGCTGTTCCTGCTTTATGAGAAGAGGTGGCAGACCTTCTTTTACCGGAGTTGCCAAAAGCAGTTGCCCGGAAAATCCTTCATGGATGAATGGCTGATAGAGATAATCCCTGCTGTCCACATAAAACTCATTGTCCAAATCAGTCACCTTCCTTACTGAGATGTTAATCTGCTGGCATTGACCATTTGCTTATCAAAATTATAGCAGATCCAATCGAAAAAAACAGTCCAAACCTACTCGAAAGCAGTCAAATCCATTTTCATATACATAAATATATCTATCTCAAACACCGCAGACCGGAATATAAATAAATTTGCGCCATTCGTTCTTTAGCACTATTTCATGTTCTTTATCTTCTGTATTACATGAAAGATGACCGATATACTAAAAAGGAACGAGAAATAGTTCTAAAGGAGGAGGTGACGAGATGGACGCACAAGCTGTTGGACAACGGATCAAAGCTGCTCGTGAGGCAAAGGGACTAACACAGGAAGGACTGGCAGCGTTGGTCGATCTCAGCCCCACTCATGTGAGCGTAATTGAGCGTGGTCTTAAGATTCCCAATCTGGATTCTTTTGTAGCCATCGCAAACGCACTGGGAGTTTCCGCAGATTCACTGCTGATTGATGTAGTTGACCATGCCACGGAGAGCGCAGCCTGCGAGCTATCCAATCAGATTTCTCATCTGCCGCATCGGGAGAGAATGAAGATACTGAATGCGTTCCGCATTCTGACAGAAGAATAAGAAACATCAGGGGGAGCCGTAAAGGCTCTCTTTCTTTTTATAAAATTTTTATAATTTCGACAAAAGATGCCATCCACCGACATTCATTTTATGCTAAAGTAGTTCTAAAGAACAAATTCAAATTCTGACGGAGGATGAAATTATGAATTTCCAAAAGATTCTGAAACAAGTTGCTGCCGAAAATAATACGACACCAGAAGATGTTTACCGGGAAATGCAGGTCGCTCTTGAAGATGCGTACAGCCACAAAGATGACACACAGGAGTCTCAGGCGCTATGGAAGGAAATAGGCTTTGATAAAAAATGCCCGTCACCGGAGCAATTCATCAAAAAGTCGGCTCAAAAGCTGCGTAGTGATCTCGGAATGTCTATCTGGAGGAGGCGATCATGAAAAAAGTGTGTTTTGTGGCGGATCGTTTTTTCTGGGAAGAGGAAATGGGCGATTTGCTATATCAGGAAATCAATAAAATCTCAAATGAGGATCGCGTCATCGAGTTCTATTTTCATACCTGCCACGAAGTTTTTATGCAGAGAGCAGTCGGCTGCATCCAGAAATTGCGTAGAGAATGGCCGAAAAACCATTTGTCAATAATAGCCGTCATTGATCCCCTGAAATGGGGAGAGGATGAGTTTAATGAGGAAATCCTGTTCCGCCATGATCAATTCCCTTGTGGTAGTGTTGACCGGATTGACTTTGCTCCCGCATTTGACGGTAAATGTGAGAAAGACGAAAGACGCTTCATTCAACACTTTTATAAGATTAACCGCTGGCTCTACCATCAATGTGATGATATGATTGCCTATTATTACGACAATCTTCCAAATATAACATTGCGAACCGCCAGATCTGCCACATCTGGAAAAGCCAGACCGGCACTACATCATCTTTATCTGCCCAAAACCAAAGACAGAATTGACATTCTAATTGAGCAGCTTCCCGAACGGGAACGGAATGCTGTACTGGCGATTAACAGCGGTACAAGCTATCGACAGCTTGCGGAGCAATTAGGTGTATCTTATAACCGTGCACAGCAACTGGTAAACAGAGGCGAATTGCAAATCCGCAGATGGTTGCGGCAAAGTTCCTGATAATAGCCCACATATCAAAAAAGAACACCCCGGACGACCGATCACAGCCAATCCGGGGCGTTCATGCTTATCTTTGAGTTTCTTCTTTTCTCTTTTCTTCCTGAGCCTTTTCTTCTTCCTGACGATTCAGATTCAAGAATTGCTCCACATTTTTCTGCGCTTTTAAATAGTCCTGCATCTCTGTCCGTGCATTCCGGTATTGTGCGTAGGCGGCTTTCTTGTCTGCCAGAACTTCGGCATATTCTGCTGATAAATCCTTTACCTTTGGAAGTTTCTTGATTCCCAATTCGTTAAAGGCATCCTTTGCTGCTTTGTGCAGGGTTATTGCTTCCCGGTGGGATTCATGAAATTTTCTGCTGTATCCAGACTTACGATAATCTACATATACATCCTTTGTTTTGGCATAGTTGATGATGTGTTTTTTCAGGGAAGCGATCTCCACCAGCCGTTTTTCTGCCGTCTTGATTTTTTCATTCAGTTGATCAAAGCGTTCTGTTGACTGTTTTGTTTTCTCACGAAGCTGGTCGATATCCTCAATTCCATGCTCACGAAGGAAAATCATGGTCTGGGCCATTTGTTTCAGATTATAGACCGTAGCCCATCGCTGATAACCGATTCCTTTCGCCTGAAGTCTGGCGTCAATATCTACCAGCAGATTCAGACGTTTCTGGTTAACAGCTTGCTTATTTTTGCTGCGGATACGGTGTTCTTTTTCGCCCAAAATGACAGCGCGAATTTCTTCCTCTGTGTATCCTTCTCCCAAAGATCGAAAACGCAGAAAACGATCCTGTCCTTCTTTCCAGAGCGCCGTGTGTTTGCCGCGCTTGCAGGTATAACCGTCCTGTTCCAGAAGCCGGAGAAATTCTTCAAAGTCCTTTGGTTTCTTTAGAAGCGCCCGATCGATAGCCTGCCGGATTTCATCCCGAAAGCAGTGCCGCTTTGGGTAAGTGGTTCGTTTGATACGCTCTTTGTATGGTTTCTTCTCAATAATAGACAGTCCATGCTCCATACAAATGATGTCGCTGACCTTCTGAAGAGCAAGACCAGAGTTATGGAAGTCACGAAATTTACGCTTGCAGTCCAGCGAAGTGGAATTGAAAACGATATGATTATGGATATGGGCACGGTCTGTGTGAGTTGCTACCAGAAAAGCGTGTTTTCCTTTGGTGAACCTCTTCCCCAGCTCGTAGCCAACCCGGTTGGCTTCCTCCGGTGTAATCTCCCCCGGTTTGAAGGACTGGCGAATCTGATAGGCAATCACATCGTTTTGCTGTCGTCTGCCGGTGATATGGAAATATTGCCGCTTAGCCAGAAGGAACTCCTCGTCTGCCGTCATGGGATCGCATTCATAGCCGGTCACCAGTTCGCCTTTTTCCGTCTTTTCCGGATTCTGTGCATAATCAGTCCGGTCACGCAGACACTGTGCAATGGTTTTCCCTTTGTTGATATGCAGTGCAATCAGTCTTGTTGCCGCCATAGCTCACCGTCCTCTCCACAGCAAAAAGAAGGCAGGCCGTTCCACACATCTCTTGCGGAGCAGCCTGCCCAAAATATTCTATTATGAATGTACAAAGCCCACCAGAGAATCCTTCATCCCGTCCAGTGTGGTTTCGATCACTACGGCAAAGAACATGGCGACTACACATAGAATTTCCAGAACGACCAGAATTGCCACCGAAGTCCACATTTGCTGCACAGCCGAATAAATTCCGCATCCGAGTATAAACAGCATCAGCGGTCCCATTACATAGGCTGACAGGTTGGTTACGAGTTTTACCAAAAGAGCCGTTGCCATCAAAATCAGAATGAGGGGAAGTGCCAGTAGCTTTAAGGGGAGTTTTATAAGTTTTATCACTATGCTCACCGCCTTTCGTGTTTGCTTGATTCCATTGTAGTGTATTATTGTAACTCATGCAAGGTTATCGTATGTTCCAGGCGCTCTATCTTTGCAGAACGCCTGAAATAGTGATTCACGCAATACTTGCCAGCCGCACCAGCAGCTCTTTTGCTGCCAACCATAAATGATCTAACCGCGCCTGTAGATCCTGAATGTCAGCCAGATAGATACTCCCGGTTTCATTCGCCTTCTTTGCATACTGGTTCAGATTGTTGCTACAAATGCGCAGCAGCCGGATCAACTCTTTCAACTCCTGCAAATCCAGCTTCACACAGTAGCCATCCAGTGCCATTTTACGGATGTAGGCGCTCATATTCATGACGCCCAGTTCGTCCATTTTTGCCCGGATACGCTCACGGTCTGCCTTTGAAACCCGCAGGATAATCGTATCATTCAGTTTTTCCATCATCGCACCTCTTCTCGTTCCGTATGCCGTTTGGGCGCTTCACCGACCATTGCTGCTTTTGCCTTTAAATCTGCCAGCACAGAAGAGCGGCCTTCCGGCTCTGTTACTTCTTCCTCCATGCCGTGATCGTCCATATTAAGGGCGGCGTCCAGTTCAGCCAGCCGTGCGCTTTTCTCAGCCAGTTCTGCTTCCTGGGGGAAGGGCTTTCCAAGCTCTGCCTTCGCCGCTTCCTGCTGATTGTGCAGGTTTTCCAGCTGTATCTGCGTCTTTTCTTTACGGCCCTCCAAACCGGCGAGAGTATTATCCATACGAGTGAAATTTCCTCTGGCATCTGTTCCCAACGTAACCGTATAGGTCATGGAACCTTTCAGCGCGATCTCGTATTCCTGACTGAAACTGTTGTACGAAAGCTCCATGGAAAAACCGCGGTACGCTCCCAGCGCCACCGGCTCCATGCCGGTATAGTTCTTGCAGGCTGCCAGGATTGCCTCGCCAGCCAGCTCTTTTTCTGAGAATGAGCGTCCCTGAATCTCTGCGCCGACAAATCCCTCTTTCGGAAGAGGATGTGCTGCCACGGTCTGCATATCGGCTTCAAATCCCTGAATAAAGCCGCGCTGTTTTTCCATTTCCGCAGGAAAATACTTTAACAATCGGTCTTCCAGCCGGTACTGTTGGCTCTGATGATCAGATTTCAGCACTTTCAGCCGCGCTACGTCAATATCCAAGTCCATCTTTTCTTTGATCCGGCTGTCACCGGCACACAGCGCTTTGATTTCCGCATAGCTGAGCGCCTGCTCATCCACATCGTCACAGGCCCGCACCGGCGATTTGCTGGTCATAATCTGCGAAATAAATTTCTGCTTGTTCTCCAGCGTCTGATAGAGATAAGCGTCAAAGGTGCCTTCCGTCACATACTGGTAGATCTGTACCTCTTTGTTCCGGTTGCCCTGGCGGATGATGCGCCCATTTCTCTGTGTCATGTCGGAAGGACGCCAGCCCACGTCCAGGTGATGGACAGCTACAAGCAAATCCTGGCAGTTGGTACCAGCTCCCATCTTCTGTGTGGAGCCGAGCAATACCCGTACCTGCCCCGTGCGCACTTTGGCAAAGAGTTCTTTTTTCTTTACCTCGTTATCCGCGTCATGGATGAATGCAATTTCTTCTACCGGAACGCCCTGTGCAATCAGTTTCGCCTTGATGTCTTCATAGACATTGAACGTACCGTCATCCTTTGGGGTGCTCATATCGCAGAACAGGAGCTGCGTCAGACGGTTTTCCTTTCCTTCCTCCCATATCCGGAACACATTTCCCACACAGGCGTTGAGCTTGCTGTTCGGATCGTCCGGCAGGAGCGGATTCATCAACCGCTGATCAAGCCCGATTTTTCTGCCATCTGAAGTAATTTTGAGCATATTGTCCTGGGACGGATCAACCTGCCCACTGTGGACGGCAGCCGCCCTCTCCGAGAGCGCCGCCACCATTTCTTTCTGAATCTCCGAGGGCTGCACCACAATCGTCTCAAACTTTGCTTCCGGCACCGGCAGATTCAGCTGGTCACTGGTTTTTATATCCGCGACCTCTTTAAAAAGATTCATCAGTTCTGGCAGATTGAAAAATTTTGCAAACCGGGTTCTTGCCCGGTATCCGGTTCCTTCCGGAGCCAGCTCAATCGCAGTAGTGCTTTCCCCGAAGGTGGACGCCCAGCAGTCAAAGTGCGTGAGTCCCTTTTGCTGTAAGGTATTGTATTGGAGGTAGCGCATGACGGTGTATAATTCCGTCATACTGTTGGAGACGGGAGTTCCGCTGGCAAATACCACGCCGCGCCCGCCGGTGACTTCATCCAGATACCGGCATTTCATAAACATATCGGAACTTTTTTGTGCATCCGTCTGTGAAATACCTGCTACATTTCTCATCTTTGTATATAGGAAAAGATTTTTGAATGAATGGCTTTCATCCACAAACAGTCTGTCTACACCTAATTGCTCAAAAGTTACTACATCATCCTTTCTGGTCTGGTCATTGAGTTTTTTCATCCTCGCCTGCAGGCTTTTCTTTGTTTTTTCCAACTGCTTGATGGTATAATTCTGCCCTGCCTG